>Ga0172375_10000229_pt1 | contig 88169 bp, 79 predicted proteins | sample LakKiv1m_FD_114537 | JGI IMG/M metagenome (GOLD analysis project Ga0172375, IMG submission 114537) | Freshwater microbial communities from Kabuno Bay, South-Kivu, Congo - kab_092012_11.1m | ecosystem: Environmental > Aquatic > Freshwater > Lake | place: Democratic Republic of the Congo... | reverse complement strand
GTTGCGGTTGGCCCTCGATCACTCGGTAGGTAGGCTCCATACGAACTTAAGGCCCTGGAAACAGGGCCTTTTTTCTTGGTCGAGTCCGCTTTCGTTCATCGCCTCCCGCCTCAGAACAGGACGTATTGCTCCGGATTTTTCTTCGCCGGCTCCTTGGTCCGGCCGTCGAACGACACGATGTTCTCGTACTGTTTGTCGGTGATGTAGACGATGTGGATCTTGCCCGTCGTCGGCACCGCCGCCTCGACCTTCTTCGTATACGCCTCCGCCTGTTCCTTGCCGGCGCAGAAGCGCATGTAGACGGAATACTGCGACATCTCGAAGCCCTGATCGAGCAGGAACTTGCGGAACTTGGTCGCGGCCTTGCGCTCCTTCTTGGTGCCCACCGGCAGGTCGAAGAGGACCACCATCCACATGAGACGATAGCCGCTCAGCATCCGCCGGCCGCTACGCCGCCGGCTCCGGCGGCGCGGGCAGCTCGAGCGGCAGCGGCGCCAGCGGAAACTCCAGCTCCGGCTTGTTGCGTTCGCACGACCTGGCGAGCGATTGCGCCAGCCGCTCCAGGCAGGTGAAGACCGGCGTGCGGCCGCGCTCGGTCTGCATGTCGACGCTGGCCACGCTCGCCAGATAGCGCTTGGTCTCCTTCGTCACGCCGGCATGGCCGGCCTCGACGGCGCGCGTGACCATCAGGTCGATCATCGGCCGGAACGGTTCCATCAGATCGTCGATCAGGGCCATGTCCTCGCTCTTGTGGTTGAGCCCGATCGCCGGATGGAGGCCCGAGCCGCAGACCGCGCGCGCCGTCGCCGCCCGCAGCACGGCATAGCCATAGTTCAGCATGGCGTTGATGCCCTGTTCCTCGCGGTCTCGCCGGAACTCTTCACCGAACAGCAGCGGCCAGTAGCGCCGCGCGGCCTGCGCTTCCATATTGTCCGGATCGCCCGAGCCGACGCGCCGCGCCATCAGGTCGAAGCCGTCGGCGCCCTCCCGGCCGAGCGCCGCCAGCGCCGCGCCCTGCTGGCGGATCTTGGCCTGCACCACCGATTGCCACAGCCGCTTGGCGAGTGGCCTGGTCGCTTCAATCTGCGATTCGATGCGGCTGCGCTGCTCATGATGCATCACGACCGGCCACACCCAGGCCACCGGATTGTGATTGGCGCCGCAGACCAGGATCGCCGCCCCGCGCTCAGCCAGCCGCACCACGAGGTTGTTGGAATAGGTGCAGCCGTGCGCGTTGACGATCAGGCCGCCGATGTCATCGAGCGGCACGCGGCCGATCTCTGCGCCCTCGGCGCTCACCGTCATGAATCCGCGATCCACCGCAAGGTGGCGGCCGTCCTCGGCGATCTCGACGATGCGGCTCGGCATCTTCTCCTCACGGTGTCTTGGCGGGGTCCCTCAACTCACCGAACGGGCCCACCGTGACCCGCCGGAACTTCTGCTCCTTCAGCTTGTCGTAGTTGCCGAAGGTCCATTTGAATTCGCCGTCGCGGTAGCGCTCGGCGAGATTCGTTTCCTCGTGGCCGGCAAGCTGCAGGTACTTGTCCCACAGCGAAACGACCCGCATCACGCGCTCCTCGCCGTCGACCCCGAGCTTCACGAGGTCGTTCTTGTGGACGCGCCACAGCAGCTTCGGCTTGGGCTCGATCCGGCTCCATACCGGCTGGAAGTCCGGTCGGTTGGCGTCGAAGGCGGTGACAATCTCGCGGCCCCACGATCCGTCGGCGCGCTCGAAAATCTCGACCCTGAGATTGTCGCCGGCGCTGTAGGCCTTGTAAGGCTTGCCGTCGCGGTCGCGGACGACGACGATCGCGGCTTCCGGCTTGACGAGGCGGACGCGGCGAATGCCGCTTGCCTTGCCGAACTCGGCCAGCGCCGCCTTGAAGTCCTTGGCGCCGGCCTTCTTTCGGTTCTTGCTCTCGACCTTCAGGCGTCCGATCTCGGTCTTGGCCCGCTCGACAGCCTTCGCATCCCTGGCCTTGCGCGCTTCGGCAAGGCGCGCCTTGGCGTTCTCCAATGCCGAGGTGTCGCCGAGGATCGGCGCGAGGTGCGCTTTGAGCTTCTGCCGCAGTCCGATGTCGCGGATGCGGTCGATCTCGTTTTCCGAGAGGGCGTCTATCGGCTTGCGCGCCGCGACATTGCCGCCTTCTTTCTCGGCGTCCTTTACCAATGCGTAGGCCGTCTCCTCATGCAGCTTGCCGCTGGTCGATGCGCGCCGGGCCGGGTCGGCCTTGGGATCGATGCCATGGTCGGGCCGGTGCGAGACCACGATGCGGCCGAGCGCCGCCTTCAGCTCGTCGCGATAGCCGTCCGCCCGGTCTTCGAAAGGATCGGGCATGTCGTCGACGATGCGCTCGCGGTTGACGCCCTGCGCCTTCTGGATTTCCTGCAGCATGGAGCGGTCGGTGAGGCCGACTACATAGGCGTCGATGGCGTGATGGCGATGGTCGGCGCGATTTTTCTTGTTGTGGTCGCCCAGTAGCGAGTTGAGCCCCCACTTACGGCGCAGCAGGGCGGTCATCTGACCGGGAATGACCCAGGTCTTGTTGGGGTCGCAGACCTTCCAGAGATACTGCCGCGTCAGGCGCGACAGATAAGCCGTATCGACGAGCTGGCGGGCGAGGAATCCACCGGCCTTCTCGATGTCGTCGAGGGCGTCCTTCGGCAGTGCGCCTTCGAGGCGCGCATTCTCGCGTGCGATCCGGCTTTTCACGAGATCGAGCGCATCCGGCCGGAAACGCCACTGCTTGTTTCGCGGCAGTGCGGAGACGCGCAGCATGATCGCGTCCCAATCGTACCCGTCGGGACTGTGGCCGAACGCCTCTGAGGGCGTGCGGTTCTTCTTGTCGCGGTTGGCCGCGCGCATCGAGACGGTCAGGTTGGCCGGGCTGTCGTCGAGCGACTGTGTGAAGGGCAGGATGTGCTCGATCTCGACCTCGTCGGAAAAGAGCATGCGTCGCGAAATCGGCTTGCCGGTGTAGACGCAACGCCGGTTGGCGACGTTGGTTACGTCCAGTTCCTCCCACAGCCGCAGCCGCAGCATGGCGTCACGCGGCGGCTTCCAGCCCGGCTGACTCTTCTGCATGTCGTCCAGCGCTTCGCGGCGCAGGTCGTTCCTCTTCTGGTTCTCGCTCTGCTGGCGCTGGACTTCCTCGCGTTCTTCCTGCGAGCGCTTCAGGTCGCGCGCCAGCTCGACGACGATCTCCTCGGGTGGGCCGTATTTCTCGATCAGCGCGTTGACGAGCTTGCGGAGCTGGTTCAGTCCGATATGGACGGTCGGATTGGCCAGCCGTCCGTACTCGCGCTCCCACGCCGGGGCCGATTCGCTGCGCACCTGCGCCGTGTAGCGCTGCAGCGCCTCGCCATAGTAGGGAAGCTCGTCCAGCAGCTCGCCGTCGCGGAAATCCGAATGATGCAGGTAGCCCGCCGCCTGCACGGCTTCGGCGAAGCCGATCGGCCCGCCGTCCTTGTCGGCACGCTCCTTCATGATCGGTACGATCTTCGACAGCGCCTTGAGCCCAATTCGGCCGTAACCGTCGGGCAGGGCTGTGTCGGCGGCCTTCTCGGCTTCCTCCGGCGTCAGGTTCCAGGATTCGACGCCGATGCGCACGATCTCCGCCGGGTCTTCCTCGTCGAGCAACTTCTGCACGATGGTCTGCCGTTCGACGTCGCCCAGACCGTCGTACCAGCGCTTGCCGAAGACGCCGTCTCTGGCGAGTCGCACCGAGACGATGTCGCCCTTGAGGTGGTCGCGCTTCTCGCTTTCCAGGTTGAAGCTCCAGATGTCCTCGATCTTGAGCAGGATGCGGATGCGCTTGAAGGTGACCTTCTCGCTGCGCTTCAGCGCCGCGTAGACGGCGTCGCGCTCGGCGAGCGTGAGTCGACGGCTGATGGTCGGGTTGGTCTTGTGGGCGAGCCTGAGATTCGCAAGCTCCTGCAGGATGCGGAAATCCTGCTGGATCGGCAGTGCCAGCGGCGCGCGGCGGTCGCGCTTGTCCAGATCTTCCTCCGGATCGAGCGTGCAGGGGCCCGGATCGACCGGCCGCAAGGGGCGCTGATAGAAGACGATGTCGCGCAACTCGTCGCGCACGGCATCGGTCAGCTCCGGATGGTGTGCCGCCTGTGCGGCCCACAGTGCGTCGAACTCCGCCCCGATCATGGAGCGCAGCGGATAGAACTCGTAGGTGTTGCGGCCCTTCACGGTCGTCGGCCGCGACCGCACCGTCCCGGCCTTGGCCGGCGTCGTCGGCTGCCATGCCGCTCCGTCGAAGGTCGCGCGGTGCTTCTTGTAGAGATATTCGCCCAGCGTGCGCGCGTCCTTGTGGCCGGGGCCGATGGCGGCGTCGAGCTTCTTGGCCGCCGCCTTCATGTCCTGGGCGTCCTTGGCCTCCTTGTCGTCGCGGCCGCGCTCGGCCTTGCGGTTGCTCTTGAAGCCGCGCCGCTGGTTGAGGTGGAAGATCGCGCGGCCGAGCTCGTGCAGCGACAGCGGCCGGTCGAGCCCTTCACCGCGCTGCCGCCACGGGTCGAGGTCTTCCAGCTTCTTGCGCGCCGCCGGGTCGGCGGGCATCAGCCCGTGGCGGATCAGCGCCTTGAGGAGATCGGCGCGACGATCGAGATAGCGGTCACGCCGCCGCCGCGCGCCGCGCGGGCCACGCCGCTCCTGCGCCAGCGACGCGCCGGACTGCGGATCGCGTCCGTCGGTGAAGATGCGCACGCCCATGCGGCGGATGCCGGCGGGATGCTGCCGGCCGTCGTCGCCCTTCTTGAGGTCGAACACGCACCAGCCCAGCGAGTTGGTGCCGAGATCGAGGCCGAGGCGCCACGGGCGCGATTTGCGATCGGTCACGGATTTCCCCCTACGGCAGTATCGCAGCGGGTGTCTAACCCGTGGTTGCGTCGGCGATTTCGTGCAACCAGATGATTGCGCGTGGGGTGAAGCTTGACAAGGCGAGGTGCAATTGCCAGCGTTGCCTTCAACGGCGGTTCCGACAAAAGCCTACCTACCGAGTGATCGAGGGCCATCCGTTAACAAGTCTTTCCATCGCAAGATGGTTGGGACACAAAATGCAGGGCCACCCACGGGTGGCCCTTTTTGCTGGCACTGCCAGCAGTCACGCTTTGCACGCCGGGCAGCCCTGCGATAGGGGACTTGCAGGTTTAGCAGGAATACGCCTATCATTCCTGTAGGCTGGCGCCGAGTGCGCCGGCCTTTCCTTTTGGACTCTCGGTCCTCGTTCGACGAGGTGGGCCGAGACATGGGCACGACCCGTCCGCGGCACGCCCGCGGGTACGACACTGAGCAGTGTGTGGGTGAAGCCGCCGCGGGCGACTGCGGATGTCCCAACAACGAGCCCGTCTCAACGCCCGCTGGAAAACCACGCGCGAACAGACACTTGAGAACGCCCTGGACACAGGGCGCGCCGGGCCTGTGCAGAAGAAGAACAACGAGAGTCGCGCAAAAGCCTTGTGGAATCGGGATCGGGACTGAGTCTGTCACAGGGTTTGTCACAACATTTGTCTCAATCAGGTGTGACAAACGGACGAGCAAACGGCCCGGAATTGCTGGTCTTTATGGGTGCCGTGATCGTCGGAGACCCCGGTGAAGCAGCGGCCGTTCGGGCACGGGTGCGGGCACACCTCAGGGCACAGTTCAGGGCACAACACGCGCCACGTCGTGGTGTGCCCTTGCTCAGGCGTAACGTGCTGAAACGATTAGCTCTTCGGCGTGCGGAGAGCCGAATTTCCTATTGCCGACTTGTACCGCAACCGGTCAGTGGAAGAGCGCGGGCACGAAGGTCTTGAGGGCGGCGTCGGCGTCGGCCGCGGTCTGCTGGTGCGACTGTGTCCAGTCGACCCGGATCTTGATGAAGTGGTCGCGGTAGCCGGTCAGCAGCAGCTTGCTGAAGACCCGCGAGTTGGACTGGTTGACGCCGCTGTAGACGACGCAGCGGAAGCTGATCGCGCCGTAGCTGCAGGCCGACGGCACCGAGGGCTTCTGGAAGCCAGTGTAGCCCGCGTACTTGAACTGCTGCTCGGCCGAGGCGAGTTCGGCGTTGAACTGGGCGGTCACCGTCGGGTTGTCGCTGCCGGCCGGGACGCGGCGGCCGAGGTCGAAGATCTGCACGCCGATGAACAGCCGCTTGGGCGTCGAGTAGTAGTAGCTGACGCCCTGGCCCGGATTGTTGGCCGGCGGCGCGGCGTAGTTGACCGAGCGCTCGAACGTCGCCCCGCCGAGGCTCGCCGGGAAGTTGAGCCTGGTGCCGGGGTGAGCCGAGGGCGCCGTCGACTGGGTCTGGGCCGCGGCCACGGACGCGCCGAGGCACGCGACCACGGCGGCGGCCAGCAGGGAGATCATCCTAGACATCGAGGTTGGCAACCTTGAGGGCGTTGTCCTGGATGAACTCGCGGCGCGGCTCGACGACGTCGCCCATCAGGGTCGAGAAGATCTCGTCGGCCTCGTCGGCGTGGTTGATCTTGACCTGCAGGAGCGTGCGCGCCTCGGGGTCGAGCGTCGTCTCCCAGAGCTGGTCGGGGTTCATCTCGCCCAGGCCCTTGTAGCGCTGGATGGTGACGCCCTTGCGGCCGGCCTCGACGACGGCGGCGTAGAGCTCGGTCGGCGAGGAGATCGTCGTCTCCTTGTCCTTGACCGCGAAGATGCAGGGCCGCACGTACACGGCCTGCAGCTCGTCGGCCAGCGCGTCGAGCTTGCGCGCCTCCGCGCTCTTGATCAGCGGTCCGTCGATCACGTGGCGCTCGCCGACGCCGCGCAGGCGGCGGGCGAAGGCGAGGCCGCCGTCGGGCGTCGGCTCGCCGGTCCAGCCGCGCTCCAGCGGCGGGCTCACGACGTCGAGGCGGCGGGCGATGTAGTCGGCGGCCTGCTTGGCGAGCTCGGCGTCGGCCAGCACGTCGGGCTTCAGCGCGCCGGCGATGGCGGCCTGCTCGATCACCGCCTGGCTGGTGACGCGGCGCGACAGCGACAGCGGCTTCACCAGGTTGGCGACCGAGCGGGCGATGTCGACGGTGCGGCGCAGATCGTCCTTGGCCTGGGTGCTGCCGTCGCCCAGCTTGAGGGTGGCGCCCTCCAGGCCGGTCTGGATGAGCTGCTCGTCGAGCGCGCGCTCGTCCTTGAGGTAGATCGCCGACTTGCCCTTGGCCGCCTTGAACAGCGGCGGCTGGGCGATGAAGAGGTGGCCGGCCTCGATCAGGTCGCGCATCTGGCGGTAGAAGAACGTCATCAGCAGGGTGCGGATGTGGGAGCCGTCGACGTCGGCGTCCGTCATGATGATGATCTTGTGGTAGCGCAGCTTGGCGAGGGCGAAATCGTCGGCGCCGATGCCGGTGCCCAGCGCCGTGATCAGCGTGCCGATCTCCTGCGACGACAGCATCTTGTCGAAGCGCGCCCGCTCGACGTTCAGGATTTTTCCGCGCAACGGCAAAATGGCCTGGTTGGCGCGGTTGCGGCCCTGCTTGGCCGAGCCGCCGGCCGAATCGCCCTCGACGATGAAGAGTTCGCTGAGGGCGGGGTCGCGCTCCTGGCAGTCGGCCAGCTTGCCGGGCAGCGAGGAGACGTCGAGCGCGCCCTTGCGGCGGGTGAGCTCGCGGGCCTTGCGCGCCGCCTCGCGGGCGGCGGCGGCCTCGACCACCTTGGTCAGGATCTTCCTGGTCTCCGAGGGATGTTCCTCGAACCACTGGCCGAGCTTGTCGGCGACCACCGATTCGACCACCGGCCGCACCTCGGAGGAGACCAGCTTGTCCTTGGTCTGCGAGGAGAATTTGGGGTCGGGGACCTTGACCGAGAGCACGCAGGTCAGGCCCTCGCGCATGTCGTCGCCGGTGAGGCCGACCTTCTCCTTCTTGGAGATGCCGCTTTCGTCGGCGTACTTGTTCAGCGTGCGGGTCAGTGCGCCGCGGAAGCCCGCGAGATGGGTGCCGCCGTCGCGCTGCGGGATGTTGTTGGTGAAGCACAGCATCGTCTCGTGATAGCTGTCGTTCCACTGCATCGCGACTTCGACGGTGATGCCGTCCTTCTCGCCGCGGATCGAGACCGGCGGGGCGTGCAGCACGGTCTTGTTGCGGTCGAGATACTTGGCGAAAGCCTCGACGCCGCCCTCGTAGAACAGCTCGGAGACCTTGGGCTCGGCGCCGCGCTCGTCGGTCAGCACGATGCGCACGCCCGAATTGAGGAAGGCGAGCTCGCGCAGGCGGTGCTCGAGCGTGGCGAAGTCGAACTCGGTCCGGGTGAAGGTCAGCTTGGACGGCAGGAACGTCACCTCGGTGCCGTGCTTGCCCTCCGGGGCATCACCGACGACCTGGAGGTCGCCTTCCGGCTCGCCCAGCCGGAAGCGCAGATGGTGCTCGCGGCCGTTGCGCCAGATGCGCAGGTCGAGATGCTCGGAGAGCGCGTTCACCACCGCCGCGCCGACGCCGTGCAGGCCGCCCGAGACCTTGTAGGAATTCTGGTCGAACTTCCCGCCGGCATGGAGCTGCGTGAAGATCACGTTGGCGGCCGAAATGCCCTCTTCCTTGTGGATGTCGGTCGGCACGCCGCGGCCGTTGTCGCGCACCGTGGCCGAGCCGTCGCCGTGCAGGACGACCTCGACGCGGTCGCAGTAACCGGCCAGCGCCTCGTCGATGGCGTTGTCGACGATCTCGTAGACCATGTGGTGCAGGCCGGTGCCGTCGTCGGTGTCGCCGATGTACATGCCCGGCCGCTTGCGCACGGCCTCGAGCCCGCGCAGCACCTTGATCGAATCCGCGCCATACTCCTCGGCGCCCGGTGTGATGTCGGTGTCACTCATGATTCTCGTCTTTCCGGAAAGGCGTTCAGATCGCCGCGATCGATCCGTCGGCCACGCGCAGGATCTGCGCGCGGCTCCGCAGCGGCTTGAAAAGCTCGGCGTCGGTGCCCGTCATCCAGCTCTGGACGCCGAGCGCCAGCACCTCGTCGAACAGCGCCACCCGGCGCTCCTGGTCGAGATGGGCGGCGATCTCGTCGAGCAGCAGCAGCGGCGGCCGGCCGCGCGACAGCGCCACCAGCCTTGCGTGCGCCAGCGCGATCGAGACCAGCACGGCCTTCTGCTGGCCCGTCGAGCCCTCGGCGGCCGGCAGGTCGAGATCGAGATGGCGAACGCCGAGATCGCTGCGGTGCGGCCCACAGGAGGTGGTGCCGGCCTCGGCGTCGCGCAAGCGGGCGGCGGCCAATTCGCCGCGCAGCCGGTCCTCGGCGTCGATCGCGGCCATGGTGGCCACCCAGCCGTCGACCTCGCCCGCCATGGCGAGCGAGGCGCGCGGGAAGGGGCCGACGCCCAGCCGGGCGGCGGCGTCGAGGCGCTGCACAGTGTCGGCGCGGGCGGCGGCCAGCGCCACGCCGTGGCGGGCCATCGTGTCTTCCAGCGCCGTGAACCAGTGCGGATCGCGGCTGCCCCCCTGGCGTGTATCGCCCAGCAGGCGGGCGCGCTGGCGCAGCGCGTTCTCGTAGGCCGCGACGTCGCCGGCATGCTCGGGATGCAGCGCCGTCACCAGCCGGTCGAGGAAACGGCGGCGCTCGCCGGCGCCGTCGAGGAACAGGCGATCGAGCTGCGGCGTCAGCCAGACGGCCGCGACATGCCGGCCGAGCGCGGTCTGGCTCGGTGCCGGCCGGCCGTCGATGCGCACGGCCCGCCGCGCCAAGCCGCCTTCGCTGCGGGCCGCTTCCAGCCCGGTGCCGATCGCCATCCGGCCGTCCGGCGTGTCGAGCGTCGCCGCTACCGCCCAGCCGGCCGCTGAGGGTTCGTCGGTACGGGAGCGGCGGCAGACCTCGTCGAGCCGGGCGCGGCGCAGGCCGCGGCCGGGCGCCAGGAAGGACAGCGCCTCCAGCAGGTTGGTCTTGCCGGCGCCGTTGTCGCCCACCAAGACCACGGGCTCCGTGCCGCAGTCGAGGCGGAGCTGGCGGTAGTTGCGGAAATCGGTCAGGCGGAGCTGGCGCACGGCGAGGAGTGCCGGCGCTGTGCCCGATACGGCGTCGGAGGAATAGGCAAGGGCGCTGATGGCCGTCGCGCTCATACCCGCATCGGCATGAGCACGTAGAGTGCGCTCTCGTCGGCGCCGTCGCGCACCAGGGTGGGCGAGCCGGCGTCGGCCATCAGGAAGCGCGCCTCGCTGCCGGCGATCTGCTCGGTGATGTCCAGCAGGTAGCGAGAGTTGAAGCCGATCTCAAGCGCGGCGTCCTTGTAGTCGACCTCGATCTCCTCGGTCGCGCTGCCGGCGTCGGGGCTGGTGGCCGAAAGCGTGACCACGCCCTTGGCGACCGCGAGCTTGATGGCGCGCGATTTCTCGGTGGAGATGGTCGAGACGCGGTCGACGGCGTGCGCGAATTCCTTGCACGGCACGTTCAGGACCTTGTCGTTGCCGGTCGGGATGACCCGCTCGTAGTCCGGGAACGTGCCGTCGATCAGCTTGCTGACCAGGGTGACGTTGCCCGAGGCGAAGCGGATGCGGGTGTCGGAGAGCTCGACGTCGACCGAGCCGTCGCTCTCGTCGAGGAGCTTGCGAACCTCGCCCACGGTCTTGCGCGGCACGATCACGCCGGGGATGTCGCCGGCGCCCTTGGGCAGCGGCACCTCGACCCGGGCCAGGCGATGGCCGTCGGTCGCCACCCCGCGCAGCACCTGGGTGCCGCCCGCGGTCGCGGCATGGAAATAGATGCCGTTCAGGTAGTAGCGGGTCTCCTCGTTGGAGATCGCAAACCGGGTCCGGTCGATGATGCCCTTGAGGTCGGTCGCCGGCAGCTGGAAGCGGTGCGGCAGGTCGCCTTCGGTCATGGCCGGGAAGTCGGCCGGCGGCAGGCATTGCAGCGTGAAGCGCGAGCGGCCGGCCCGGATCACCAGGCTGCCGCCGTCGGCCGCGGTCTCGAGCTCGACCTGGGCGCCGTCGGGCAGCTTGCGCACGATCTCGTAGAGCGTGTGGGCCGGCGCCGTGGTCGATCCGGTCTTGGCCGCACTGGCCTCGACCGATTCGGTGATGGAGAGGTCCATGTCGGTCGCCGCGAGGCTCAGCCGGCCCTTCTGGGCGGTGATCAGCACGTTCGACAGGATGGGAATGGTGTTCCGGCGTTCGACGACGCTTTGGACATGGGCCAGGGCCTTGAGGAGTGCTGCCCGTTCGATCGTCAGTTTCATGGTTTGGTCGCTATCACCAGGGGCCGGAAAAAGCGGTTGAAACGCCCCGTTTCACGGGCCTTCGAAAGTCCCGGAAGAACGGTCGGAGACTATACCACGCGAGCGGCCGGCGGGAAGCGAATTCGCCCGCAATTTGAGGCCCTTACGCCTTGATTCTGCACGCAAAACGGGCCCCTTCCGGGGCCCGTCCCAAATGCCGCGGCCGGCCGCGTTCAGCCTTGCAACTGCCGCTTGAGGAGCTCCACGTCTTCTGCAATCGAGAGGTCGGACACCTTGAGCTCCTCGATCTTGCGCACGGCGTGCATGACCGTGGTGTGGTCGCGGTTGCCGAAGCGCTTGCCGATCTGCGGCAGGCTCAAGGTCGTGAGCTGCTTGGCGAGATACATCGCGACCTGCCGCGGCCTTGCGACCGAGCGGGCGCGCCGGGGCGAGCTCATCTCCGCGAGCTTGATGTTGTAGTGCGCGGCGACGCGCTGCTGGATCTCGTCGACCGTGACCTTGCGGTCGGCCTGGCGCAGCAGATCGTGCAGGACATCCTGCGCCATCTCGACGGTGATCTCGCGGCCGATCAGCTGGCCGTGGGCGACGACGCGGTTCAGCGCACCCTCGAGCTCGCGGATGTTGGTGCTGATCTTGTGCGCGAGGAACTCGAGCACCGCGGTCGGCACCGGCACGCGGGCGGTCTCGGCCTTGGTCTGCAGAATGCTCAACCTGAGTTCATAGGTCGAGGAGTGGATGTCGGCGACCAGGCCCGAGCCCAGGCGCGAGCGCATGCGCTCCTCGATGTCCTGCAGCTCGCTCGGCGGCTTCTCCGAGGACAGCACGATCTGCTTGTTCTGCTCGACCAGCGAGTTGAAGGTGAAGAAGAATTCGTCCTGGCTGGCTTCCTTGCCGCAGATGAACTGCACGTCGTCGACCATCAGGACGTCGACATTGCGGAACAGCTCCTTGAACTGGCCGGTGTTCTTGGTGCGCAGCGCCTGGATGAAGCGGTTCACGAAGCTCTCGGCGGTCAGATAGAGTACCCGGGTCTTGGGATCGCGCTCGCGGATGGCGTGCCAGATCGCGTGCATCAGGTGGGTCTTGCCGAGTCCCACGCCGCCGAAGATGTAGAGCGGATTGCGCTCCGGCAGCGGCTGATCCTGCTCCGCAATGTTGCGTGCGGCGGCATAGGCGAACTCGTTGGGCTTGCCGACCACGAAGTTGGCGAAGGTGTAGCGCGCCTCGGGAGCCTGCGAGATCTCGTCGACGCCGCGGCCGATCGGCGGACCCTGGCGCGGCATCGGCGGCTGGTAGTTCTGCGACGACGGCACGGGCGGCACGGCGATGATGTCGCTCGGCCGACGCGGTGCCGGCGGCGGCACGAGGTTCACCTCGACGTTCTTCACCTCGGTGTTCACTGACTGCCAGTAGGCGAGCACGCGGTCGCCATAGTGGCGGCCGACCCAGTCGCGCACGAAGCGGGTGGGGGCATAGAGGCGGAGCTTGCCGGCCTTCAGCTCACCCAGCTCGACTTCGCCGAACCACGTCTTGAAGGCCTTGTCGCCAATTTCCTTGCGAAGCCGGTCGCAGACGCGCACCCAGTGCGCTTCGAGCTCCTTTCGGCCCGCAATTTCTTCCATATCTGCCCCCGCCACACTGTTCTTTTCATAACTTGCGTTCTTGTTGCCTTGGATCGGCGATTGAATTCGGTTCACGTCTGTCTCCAGGGAAGCCGTGCTGCCTTCCATCCCCCGGCGGCGCCGCGCCTGGCCTGCGCGTCGAGGGGCCCCTCAAAGCCGTCTGCCACGTTGAGACACGTACTGTATCCGGCCGCGGACATGGCTTTCGCCGCCGCGGCCGATCGAGCTCCGCTCCGACACAGGAAGAGCAATGGAGCCGCCTTGTCCGTCAGCGCCCCTGAGAGGACGGCGACGAAGTCCGGGTTGGGCTGCATGCTCGGAAAGACCTGCCACTCGACCAGCGTCGGTTTCTTGTCGAGGGCGGCGAGGTCGGGCAGGCCGACATAGTTCCATTCGGCGCGGGTGCGGACGTCGATCAGGACCGCGTCCTTGCGCTCGCTCAGAATCTTCCAGGCAATTGCCGGCGCCACATCGCCGGCGTAGCCGGCGGCGGGGGACACTTCATATGTGCCGGCGATCTTGTTGTCTTTCGACATGGCCCCCGCTCTTCATTCGTCGAGTCGAGGCGTGGTCTGTCGAGCCGGCGACCGAAGGGGTGGCACACAAAGCGACAGCGACGACGAGGGGATTTGGGTGAGCGTCGATCGAAGGACGCTTCATCTTCTTCGTTCGTCGTACTTGCCGAGTGTGTGACTAGCTCTCCCTCGTTCGTTCTTCGATGGAGAGGAAGCCCCCCGTCTCCATCTGGCTCGCGTTCCAGCGCCCCACGCCCCGTCGCGATGTCTCGACTCTTATCCAGACTCGCCCACATGCGCAAACGATTCACGCGCACAACACCGCACGCTATTCAGACAGTTCGCTGCGTGACTCGATTGACAAGGCTGGTGATTCGATTCTCCGCATCGTTCGTCGCGCAACGTCGCTCAACATCTAGCGCCGTCGAGCGCGCATCGTCCGATAAATCCGAATCGTATGTCGTTCGGCCAATCGGCGACCAAACGATCATCGCAGGAAGGGACAAAAATTTTTAAGCGAAGATTCTCGCTGCCGGTCGCTGAAAAAAGAAAACGCCGCTCGATCGAGCGGCGTTCATCATCTCTGAATTGCGGCTGCGAGAAGTATCAGGCCATCGCCTTGATGCGGGCGGCCAGACGCGACACACGACGCGCCGCAGCATTCTTCGCGACGATGCGCTTGGCTGCCCCGCGCTGGATCTCCGGCTGGGCCGCGCGCAGCGCCGCCTGGGCCGCCTTCTTGTCGCCCGTCTTGATCGCCTCCTCGACGCCCTTGAGGGAGCCACGGATGCGGCTGCGGCGGGCAGCGTTCACCACCGTGCGGCGCTTGGTCTGGCGTGCGCGCTTCTCGGCCGACTTGTGATTCGCCATTTAGTCCTCGTTCCTCGGAAGGGCGCGCTTATACGGGCCGCTTGGGAGCGGGTCAAGCGGCCCCAAACCCGCCAGTCAGCGGTGTTTCCAGCCCGGTTTCCGCTTTTCGGCGAAGGCTGCCATGCCTTCCAACCGGTCATCGAAGGCGAAGGTCGCATGGAAGGTGCGGCGTTCGAAGCGGATCCCTTCCGCCAACGTGGTCTCGAAGGCGCGGTTGACCGCCTCCTTGGCGACCATCGTGGCCGGCAGCGACATGCCGGCGATCTTCTCGGCCGTCGCCACCGCCTCGTCCATCAGCTGCGCCAGCGGGACGACGCGGCTCACCAGCCCGCAGCGCTCCGCCTCGGCGGCGTCCATCATGCGGCCGGTCAGGACGAGGTCCATGGCCTTCGCCTTGCCGACGAAGCGCGGCAGGCGCTGGGTGCCGCCGGCGCCTGGAATGGTTCCGAGAGTTATTTCGGGCTGACCGAATCTCGCATTGTCGGCGGCAATGATGAAGTCGCACATCATGGCCATCTCGCAGCCGCCACCGAGCGCATAGCCGGCCACCGCCGCGACGACCGGCTTGCGGACCTGGCTCACCTTCTCCCAGCCGACGGTGATGAAGTCCTGCAGGAAGACATCCTGGTAGGACTTGTCCTTCATCTCCTTGATGTCGGCGCCGGCGGCGAACGCCTTGTCGCTGCCGGTCAGCACCATGCAGCCGATGCCGGGGTCGGCTTCGAAAGCATCCAGCGCCTGGCCGAGTTCGCGGACCAGGTCGGCGCACAGTGCGTTCAGGGCCTTGGGTCGATTCAGCCGGATGATGCCGACCCGGCCCTTCGTTTCCGTCAGGATGTTCTCGTATGCAGCCGCCACCGGGTTCCTCCTTGCGTATCGGCCGCTCTTAGCTAGCGCTGGCAGCGGGCGCAATAGAAGGTGGACCGCCCGGCCTGAACCACGCGTCTCACCGCGTTGCCGCAGCCGCGCGTGGGGCAGGCGATGCCGGCACGGTCGTAGACATTGAAGCGGGTCTGAAAGTAGCCGAGTTCGCCGCCGGGCTGCACGTGGTCGCGCAGGGTCGAGCCGCCGTCCTCGATGGAACGCTGCAGCACGCGCTTGATCGCGGCCACCAGCCGCACCGCGCGTTCGCCCTGCACGGTATGGGCCGACCGGCGCGGCGAGATGCCGGCAAGGAACAGCGCCTCGCACGCATATATGTTGCCGACGCCGACCAGCGTCTTCTGGTCGAGCAGGGCCGCCTTGATCGGCGTGCGGCGTCCCATGAGGCGGCTCGCGAGTGCCGCGCCGTCGAACGCCTCGTCGAGCGGCTCGGGCCCCAACCCCTTGAAGAGCTTGTGTTTGGCGACGGCCTCGTCGGCGACCAGCAGCATCAGGCCGAAGCGGCGGGCGTCGTTGAAGCGGACCTGCCAGCCGTCGTCGACATCGAACACGACATGGTCGTGGCGGCCGAGCGGGTGGCTGGCGGCACTTGCCGCGTCGTGCAGGGTCATGCGGCCGGACATGCCGAGATGGGCGATCAGCGTGTGGCCGTCGTCCAGCCGGATCAGAAGGTACTTCGCCCGCCGGTCGATGCCGCGGACCGTGCGGCCCTCGACCCGGGCCGCGAACCTGGACGGCAGTGGCACCCGGAGATCCTTGCGACGCTGCTGCAGGCGGACGATGCGCCGGCCGACCAGCCGCGGCACGAGACCACGGCGGACGGTTTCGACCTCGGGCAGTTCAGGCATGCGCCTCCAGCGGCGGGCGTGCGCCGAACAGGGCGCTGCCGACACGGACGAGGGTGGCGCCGAGCCGCACCGCCGTCTCGTAGTCGGCACTCATGCCCATGCTCAGCCCGGCGAGGCCGTTGCGCGCCCCCATCTTGGCGAGGAGGGCAAAATGAAGCGCCGGCTCCTCGTCGACCGGCGGGATGCACATCAGGCCGACCACCGGCAGCTTGTACTGGTCGCGGCAGGCCGCCACGAAGCCGTCCACGTCCTTGGGCAGGATGCCGGCCTTCTGCGGCTCCTCGCCGGTGTTGACCTGGATGTAGCAGGCGGGCCGGCGGCCGAGCCGATCCATCTCCTTGGCCAGCGCCGCCGCGAGCTTCTCGCGATCGACCGACTGTATGACGTCGAACAGCGCGACGGCATCGCGCGCCTTGTTGGTCTGCAGCGGGCCGATCAGATGCAATTCGAGATCGGGACAGGCCGCCTTGAGTTCGGGGAACTTGCCCTGGGCCTCCTGCACGCGGTTCTCGCCGAACACGCGGTGGCCGGCGTCGAGCAGCTCGCGCACGCGGTCGGCGCCATGCGTCTTGGAAACGGCCACGAGCGTGACGTCGGAGGGCGCACGGCCGGCGGCGCGCGCCGCCTCGGCAATGCGGCGGGAGACTTCCGCCAGACGCTCGGCACCCGCGCTCATGCGTCGAGGCCCGCCCGCGCGTTCAGCGCCTCTTCGTTGTCGGGATTGGCGGCCAGAGCCGCATCCAGCGTCTCGCGCGCCTTGTCGCGGTCGCCCAGCGCGGCCAGGCAGATGCCGTAGTTCACCAGCAGCCGGGAGTCGCCCGGCAGGCTGCGCAGGGCGTGCTCATGATGGGTCCGGGCCTCCGCCGCCCGGCCGAGGCCGACCAAGGCCCGGCCAAAATTGGTCAACACGAAGGGATCGTCCGGCGCCGCCTTGGCGGCCTTCTTCAGGACCCGTCGCGCGTCGTCGAAGCGCTTCAGGCCGAGCAGGGCGAGCCCCTGGTTGTTCATCGCCCGCGCGTCGCCGGACACGGCCTTCAGGTAAGGCTCGAGCACCGCGATGGCCGCGTCGTTGCGGCCGGCCTCGACATGCAGGTTGGAGAGATGAAGCACGGCATCGCGGTCGAGCGGATCGCGCCCCAGCGCCTGCTGCAGGAGTTCGATTGCCTGGTCCGCCTGGCCGGCCGCCGTCCTGGCGAGGGCCAGCGTGTTGAGCGCGCCGCGGAAATCGGGATCGAGCCGCAGGGCCTTCTCGATCGGCGGGATGGCGTCGCTCGGACGGCCGGCGAAATGCAGGATGAATCCCAGCGCATGGTTGAGCGCGGGGCTTTCCGGCGCGGCTTCGAGGGCACGGCCGATCTCGGCAATGGCTTCGTCATGGTGCCCCAGTCCGCTCAGCGCCAAGGCGCGGTCACCCATGATCTGGCCGCGGCGGGCAGGCTCCTCGCCGGCATCGGTCAGGGCCATGTCCAGCACGTCGAGCGCCGCCGTGTATCGGCCGACACGGTAGAGCGCATAGCCCAGCATGTTGCGCGCGCGCGACTGCAGGGGCTTCAGGGCCTCGCCCTTGTGGTCCTGGATGGCACGGTCGATGTTGGCCACGAACTCCGAAAGCTCGCGCTCGGCGGCGGCGAACTTGTTCTGGTCCATGTGAATCGAGGCCAGTGCCAGGCGCGCCTCGACATGGGTCGGTGCCTGGCGGATCGTGTCGCGAAAGCGCCGTGCCGCCTCGTCGAGATGGCCCAGCCGCCGTGCCGCCAGGCCGAGATTGTAGAGCAGCATCGGCTCGTTGGGATCCTTGGCCACGGCCTTGCGCCACAGCGCCTCGGCTTCCCTGAACTCGCCGCGCTGCGACAGGCAGACGGCGAGGTAGTGGAGGATGTCGGGCCGTTCGCCATGGCGGCCGAGTGCGCCGCGGAACAGCGGCTCGGCGCGGTCGAACCAGCCGGCGCGCAGGAACTGCAGGCCGGTCTGGAGGTCGGGGTCGGGTTGCGGCGGGGTGCGCGGCGGGGTCTGGGGCGCGGTAGCCATGGCGCGCTGTGTAGACCCGACCCACGGTCAAGGCTACACGAAATCCCATGGTCAAGGACGCCGACCTGTTTGCGGCAGCGATGGCCGACGTGAAGCCGCTCGGGGAGAAGCGGAAAATGGTGCGGCCTGCGCCGGAGCGGGCGATCGGCGCTCCCGCCGTGCGACGCCCGGTTCGCCTGCCGCCCGCGATGTCGCACGAGCCGGAGCTCACCGCCGACGGCGGTCAGTTCGATCGCGACGTCTCGCGGGCCCTGTCGCGGCGCCAGCTCGTGCCCGAGGCCACGATCGACCTGCACGGCATGACCCTGGCGGCGGCCGAGCGCGCCGTGACCCGGTTTCTGGAGCAGGTGGCGGTGCGGGACCTGCGTGTCGTTCTCATCATCACCGGCAAGGGACTGCGCGAAGAAGGCGGCCGCACGATCACCGGCCGCATCCGCGCCGAGTTCTTCGGCTGGCTGAACCGCGGCGACAACCGCGCCCGCGTGCGCGCCGTGCGGGCCGCTCACGCCCATCACGGCGGCACGGGTGCCTTCTATGTGCTGCTGCGACGCCGTTCCTCGGCCAACAGCCGTTCCTTACGCGCTACGCCCCAGCGATAGCCGGTGAGCGCGCCGCTGGAGCCCACCGCGCGATGGCAGGGAATGACCACTGCCGCCTGGTTTGTGGCGCAGGCACGTCCCACGGCGCGCGCCGACTTGGGTTCGCCGATCCTGCGGGCGATCTCGCCGTAGGTCCGGGTCTCACCGGCCGGGATCTCGGTCAGCGCCTTCCAGACCTTCCATTGGAAGGCCGTGCCCACGATGTCGAGCGGCACGTCGGGCGCGTCGAGCGCGGAGGGCTTGCGGCCGTACAGCCGCGCCAGCACACCCTTCACGCGGGGCCCGAGAGCGTCGTCGTTGCGCGCAATCTTCGCCGCCGGGAAGTCCTGCTTGAGGTCCTTCTCCAGCGCCCGATCGTTGTCGCCCAGGAACACTGCGGCGATGCCTTTCTGCGTCGTTGCCACCAGGACGCGGCCGTAGTCGGACTCGACCGTGGTGTAGTCGATGTGGGCGCCGGCCCCGCCCTTTGCATAGGTGGCGGGCGTCATGCCGAGCGCCTTGTCGCTGCTTTCGTAGACCCGGCTCGGCGAGCCGTAGCCCGCGCCGTAGATGGCGTCGGCCACGCTCGACCCGTTGCGCAGTGCGCGGCGGAAACGCTGGCGCTTGCGGGCGACCAGCCAGTCGCGCGGATTGACGCCCAGCTCGGCGAGGAAGCGCTTGCTGAGCGCGCCGCTCGACAGGCCGACCTTGCGTGCGACCTCGCCGAGCGAGGGCGGCGTGTCGGCGTCGGCGGCATCGAACAGGGCGCAGGCGCGCGCCACCGGCCGGCTGAGGCCGAGGTCCGCCCCCGACCCCTTGACCCAGTCGCGCGGCTTGCAGCGCTTGCATGCGCGAAAGCCCGCGGCTTCCGCCGCCTGGGGTGAGGCGTGGAAGGCCACGTTCTTGCGCAGAGGCGGACGGGCCGCGCACGACGGCAGGCAATAGACCCCGGTCGACCTGACCGAGAACCAGAACCGGCCGTTGTAGGCCCGGTCACGCCGCTGGACGGCGTGCCAGCAGCTTTCCGGGTCGGGGAGGGTTGAGGTGGCGAGGGCCACGGCGGGGAAGGAGAGAGTGTGGTGGGTCATGGCGCCATCAAAGCACCATGACCAAGCCTGCTCTATCCGGCGCCAGCCGGCAATTCCAGCTTACGCCCAGAAGCTCTTGCCGGCTTCGAAGCGCGCGGTGGCGCGGTCGAGGCCGATGTCCCGCAACAGCCGCTCGTCGAGTTGGGCGAGCTGGCGTCGCGAACGGGCAAGTTCCGCTCGGGTCATGACTTTCTCGATCCCGACCGCAACCGTACCCGCCAGCAGCGCCACGGCGCGGCCGAAGGAGAAGGAAGGGGCTTCCGCACGGGCGAAATCCCGTACGCTGGACAGGGTCGACATGACTTAGCTCCGTTTGAGGCGGTGGGGCCGGAAGTCGGCGGTTCAGCCTCGTTTGTGGCTTGAATTTGCGGTAAGCTGGGCTTGTTTACAAAGGACGAATGCTCAGGGGAGACATAGAAAAACTATGAACTCGTTGCCTTAAATGAGCCGCTCTCAACTGCCCCTGAACGCGCTCCGCGCCTTCGAAGCCGCCGCCCGTCATGCAAGCTTCACTCACGCCGCCGAGGAGCTGCACGTGACCCAAGCTGCGGTAAGCCATCAGGTGAAAGCCCTCGAGGAGAGGCTGGGCGTCGCCCTGTTCGTGCGAAGGCCGCGCGGCCTCGAGATCACCAGCGAAGGCGAGGCGCTGCTGCCCGATTTGCGCGATGCGTTCGACCGCATGACCAACGCGCTGGAGCGGGTCGGCCGCAAGGCCAACTCCGGCACGTTGAACGTGAGCCTCGTCACGACCTTCGCGCTCGGCTGGCTGGTGCCGCGCCTGCATCGTTTCCAGGCCAAGCATCCCGAGATCGAGGTGCGCATGACGACCAGCCAGAAGCGGGTCGACTTCGCGCGCGAGGATGTCGACTGCGCCATCCGCTTCACCGTGCAGCCCGAGCCCGATCTGCATGCCACGCGGCTGTTCAGCGACGTGCTGACGCCGCTCTGCGGCAAGCGCTATCGCGACAAGCTGAAGACGCTCGACGATCTGAAGCGCGTGCCCTTCATCGACATGACGCACGATCCCGAATGGCCGATCTGGCTGCGCGCCGTCGGCCTGGGCGATTTCAAGCCCAAGCGCGTGCTCACCTTCGACTCGACGATGATCGCCGTCGAGGCGGCCATGGAGGGCGCCGGCGTCGCGGTCGGTCCGCCGCAGCTCTTCCGTGAGGAGCTGGCGGAGGGCCGGCTGTTCCAGCCGTTCGACCAGATCGTCGACAGCGGCAAGGCGTGGTGGTTCGTCTGTCCGCCCGCGTCGGTCAGCCGTCCGAAGACCAAGGCCTTCGAGGAATGGCTGGTCGAGGAGCTTGCTGCGCCGCAGTCGCGGGCTCACCGGCCGGCGCTCGCGGCGGCCGGTCGCCGCTAGGCCGATCGTCGCCAGCCCCGGGCCCTGAAAAAACTAATGCCGCGAGGTCAGGCCGGCGGGTAGCGGTGCTGCCCGCCGAACGCATCCTCGACCCGCAGCGCATCGGTCCTGAGCGCATCCGGATCGTCGCCGAGATAGGCCGGCCCCACGGGCACCTTGCCGTGGCCGCCCGGTACGTCCAGCACGTAGGTCGGCTGGGCGAGGCCGGATAGCCTGCCGCGCAGGGCCTTCATCAAGGCCTGGCCGCGTTCGATGGACACCCGGAAATGCCCGGTGCCGCGCACCAGGTCGGGATGATGCAGGTAGTAGGGTTTGACGCGGGCTGCCACCAGAGCGCGCATGAGCTGTTCGAGGGTCTCGACGTCGTCGTTCACGCCCTTCAGCAGGACGGTCTGGGCCATCAGCGGCAGGCCGGCGTCGGCAAGCCGGGCCACCGCGGCCCGCGCCGCCGCCGTCAGCTCGCGGGCGTGATTGCAATGAATGCCCATCCAGACCACGACCCGGCCGGGTCTCAGCGCCTGCACGAGTTCGTCGGTGACGCGGTCGGGATCGACGACCGGCACTCGGCTATGCACGCGCACGACCGCGACATGAGGGATCGCGTCGAGGGCGGCGAGCAGCCCGGCCAGCCGCCGCGGCGCCAACATGAGTGGATCGCCGCCGGTCAGGATGACTTCCCAGATCCCCGGATGGGCGCGGATGTAGGCCATCGCCGCCTCGAGCTCGGCCGCTGACAGCGCCTCGCCGCCGGGTCCCACTTTCTCGCGACGGAAGCAGAAGCGGCAGTAGACTGGGCAGGCGTGCAGCGGCTTCAGCAGCACGCGATCGGGATAGCGGTGCACGATGCCTTTCACCGGCGAGCGCGCCTCGTCGCCGATCGGGTCGGCCAGCTCCCCTGGCGCGATCTCCGTCTCGGCGGCGCTCGGGATGAACTGCCGCGCGATGGGATCCTGTGCGAGGTCCGACCGGTCGATCAGCGCCGCCATCTCCGGCGTGACGGCGATCGCCATCGACCGGGCGGCCGCTTCCAGCCGCGGATCGGGCGTCACCAACCCCTCGCGGGCGAGGGCGTCCAGGGAGCGCAATGTCTGCATCGCGGCGGGAGATAGGCGTCGCGGCGCCTCAAGTCCAGCGGGCGGTATCCTGCCGGTCCGTCGCCGTCAGCAGCGTGGCCGTCGAGACCACGGTCCAGTCGCAGAGGTCGTAGCGGCGGCTGAGCTTGTCGCGCACCGCGGCCTCGGCTTTGCCCTCCGGCAGCTTGGAGCGCTCCCACATGGCGAGGCTGGGGCGACGGGTCAGCAGCAGGCTGCGTACGCCGGGGAGGCCCGCCCCCGTCGCCTCGTCGCGGCCATCGCCCGTCCGGTCGCCCGTCGCCTGCCAGAGGCCGATCACCTGCGAATCGTAGGCGCCCTCGAAGCCCGGCCAGGCGGCCGCGCACAAATCGAGGAATTCGGGCCAGTGCAGCTCGGGTGTCGCGAACCAGCGGAAGGCGTAGTTGCCCTGCCGCGTCGGCGGCGTGGCGTCGGTGGGGCGCAAGGTCGGGACCAGCGTTTCGCTGGAGACGCCACGCACGTCTTCGTCGCGGCCGACCAGTGCCGCCTCGGCCTCGGCCGCCGTCGTGCCGCCCGGCCAGACGGTGATCGCCTGCAGCTCGTCGCGCGGCCGGCCGATCTGGCTGCGCCAGATGCCGTAGAGGCCGTTCCTGCCCGCGAGGCGCCCCGTGAGCCGATCGGCCAGCGCCTGCCAGCGGCGCGGCGCTGCCGCGATGCGGTGATGGACGAAGGTGAGGCTCAACTGACTTCCGCTTTGTGGCCGCTCAAGGCGAAGCCCGGATAGCCGCCGGCCGCGATCTCGTCGCAGCGCCTCTTGTAGCGGTCGAAGCCGCCGACATAGGGCATGAACACGCGCGGCTTGCCGGGGATGTTGGCGCCGACATACCAGGAGTTGGCGAGCGGATAGAGCGTCGAATCGGCCACCGCATTGACGTGGCCCACCCACTCGGCTTCGGCCCCGGGCGTGGCTTCGATGCGGTCGAGCTGGTGCCGGCCGAGATGGTCGAGCGCGTCGGCGATCCAGTCCACGTGCTGCTCGATCGAGGCGATCATCTGCGTCTTGACGCCCGGGCTGCCGGGGCCGGTGACGATGAACATGTTGGGGAAGCCCGACACCATGAGCCCGAGATAGGTGAGCGGCCCGCCCGCCCAATGGTCGGCCAGCACCGCGCCCTCATCGGTGCGGATGTCGATCTCGCGCAGCGCTCCGGTCATGGCGTCGAAGCCCGTGGCGAAGACGATGGCGTCGAGCTCGAAGTCGGCGCCCGAGGCGAGGCGCACGCCGCTCTCGGTGATCTCGCTGATGGGATTGCGGCGCACGTCGACCAGGCTGACGTTGTCGCGATTGTAGGTCTCGTAGTAGTTCGTATCGAGGCAGAGCCGCTTGGTGCCGATCGGATGGTCCTTGGGCGCCAGCAGCTCGGCGGTCCTGGGGTCCTTCACGATGCCGCGGATCTTGTTGCGCACGAACTCCGAGGCGGTGTCGTTCGACGCCTTGTTCACCAGCAGGTCGGTGTAGGCATAGAGGTAGCTGATGCTGCCGCCCTCCTGCCACTTGGCCTCGTAGGATTTGGTGCGCTCCTCCTCCGACGCTTCGAGCGCCGATTGGGTCGGCTTCGGATAGCCGCCGATGGCGAACGGCGTCTCGGCCGCCGCCGCGCGGCGGGCGGCATACTCGGCCTTGTGCCGGCGCTCCTTCTCTTCCGGCATCGGCATGTTGCGCGCCGGCAGGCTGAAATTGGCGGTGCGCTGGAAGACGGTGAGGTGCCGGGCCTGCCGGGCGATGATCGGGATCATCTGCACGCCCGACGAGCCCGTCCCGATCACGCCGACCCGGAGGCCGGTGAAGTCGACTCCCTCATGCGGCCATAGGCCCGAGTGATACCACTTGCCCTTGAAGCTCTGGATGCCCTGGAAGTCGGGCACGCGCGGCGTCGAGAGATTGCCGGCCGCCATCACGCAGTAGCGGGCGCGGATCTCCTCACCGGCCTCGGTCCGCAGTGTCCATTGGTTCGCCTTGCCGTCGAAGTGTGCCGACTTGATGCGCGTATCGAGCTGCACGTCGCGGCTGAGGTCGAAGCGGTCGGCGACATGGTTGATGTAGCGCAGGATCTCGGGTTGCGTGCCGTAGCGCTCCGGCCATTTCCAGTCCTGCTGCAGTGCCTCGTCGAAACTGTAGGAGTATTCGAGGCTCTCCACGTCGCACCGCGCGCCGGGATAGCGGTTCCAGAACCAGGTGCCGCCGATGCCGGAACCTGCCTCATAAGCTCGGACCTTGAGGCCGAGCTTGCGCAGGCGGTGGATGGCATAGAGGCCCGCCAGGCCACCGCCGACGATGGCGACGTCGAGCTGGGTCGGTCTGCCGGATGAGGGCGACGAGCCGTGGGAGGCATCGGGCATGGTGGCGCTTCCTCTTTGATTTTTGCTGTGCGAGCGGCGTTTGACCGCTGTCGGTAGAACCGTCGACCGGGCCGCCCGCCTTGGCAAGCACCGCAAGCACGGATGCGGAACTCCGGTCCACGGCATGCGTCCGGCGCGGTGCAGCAAGGCGGCGAGACCGATGGAAGGCGGATTGTTTCAGCCGTATTCTTTTATGATGACGAATGCCTGCGGTGCGCCTTCTGCCGCACTCGCCCGACGGTTGAACGCGGCGGGATAGGGCGTGGACCAGTCGCTGCCGCCGCCCGCCGCCAGGTCGACGCCCGCTTCGCCCGCGATCGGCGCGCCGCCGCGCCAGAACCGTCGCGCGGCGGGCCTCGCGCGCGCTCTGCTGAAGCCGCGCGTCGTCGCCGTCGCCGTCGTGTTCCTTGTCGCATTGGCCTATGGCGGCCGCGAGCTCCATCTGCGGCTGACCCACGTCTACGAATACGACGCGCGCGTGAGCGCCGACATCGTGACCGTCTCGAGCCGCGCCGACGGCTGGGTCATCGATCTCGCCGTGCGCGAAGGCATGAAGATCGGAGCGGGCCAGGTTCTGGTGAAGATCGACGATCGCGTGGCCAAGTTGCGCGTCGGCGCCCTGCAGTCCCAGATCCGGGGCGTTCAGGCCGAACAGGCGCGGCTGCGCGCCGAATGGCGGATGAACGAGAGCCAGACCGACGCCGTCCTGCGCACGCGCTCGTCGGGCGTGATGGTGCGCGAGAAGGCGTTGGCGGCGCTCAAGTCGGATCTCGACCTGGCGCGGCTGGAGCTCGAGCGCAACAAGACGCTGTACCAGACGCGCGTCATCAACGAGCGCCAGCTCCAGGTGGCGCAGGCTGCGGTGGTGAAGCTCGAGAGCCAGATCCAGCAGCTCCAGGCCGAGCACGAACAGGCGACGGGCAGCCTCGAGGAGGCGAGGTCGGAGCATCACAAGCTGAACGTAATCGATGCCCAGATCGCCGCCCTCGGCCACCAGGAGGCGAACCTCGAGGCCCAGCTCTCCCAGCAGCTCGTCGATGTCGAGGACCGCACCATCCGCAGCCCGGTGCCGGCCGTGATCGACCGCACCTTCGTGCTGCCCGGCGAGTACGTGGCGGCAGGCCAACGCATCCTGCTGCTGCACAACCCGGCCGAGGTCTGGGTCGAGGCCAACATCAAGGAGACCCAGGTCGGCCGCCTGAGGCTCGGCCAGCCGGTGCGCGTCTCGGTCGACGCCTACCCCAGCGAGACGTTCGAAGGCCGCGTCGCCCGCATCGGCAGCGCGACCACGGCGCGCTTTGCGCTGCTGCCGACGCCCAACCCCTCCGGCAACTTCACCAAGATCACGCAGCGCGTGCCGGTCAAGATCGACATGGTCCGGATGCCGAAGCCGCTCACGCCCGGCATGATGGTCGAAGTCGAAATTGACGTGCGTTAGCCGTCTCTTCCGGACCGCGAGCCTCCGGCTCGCTCGGGCGCTTGAGGCGAGCGAGACGTTCGCGGTCCGGAAGACCTGAATTCCATGACATCCGCCAGCCTCCCGCTCCAGACCGCGGCCGGCCTCACCGAGCGCTACGGGCCGGCCTATCGCTGGCTGGTCACCGTCACCGGCATGGTGGGCGTGGTGTCGATGGTGCTGGCCATGACCACGGTCAACGTCGCGGTGCCCGACGTCATGGGTGCCTTCGGCATCGGCCAGGACAAGGCGCAGTGGATGTCGTCGGCCTACATGGCGACCATGACGGCGGGCATGCTGATCAACGCCTGGCTGACCGGCGTGTTCGGCGAGCGCCGCACCTTCGTCACCGCCCTGTTCTTCTTCTCGGTCGGCGCGCTGATGGGCGGCTCGGCGCCGAACGAGGACGTGCTGATCTTTGCGCGTGTGCTGCAGGGCTTCAGCGCCGGCGTCGCCCAGCCGCTGGTCATGGCCACGATCTTCACCGTCTTCCCGCCCGAGCGCCGTGGTACGGCGATGGGCGTATTCGGGCTCGGTGTCGTGTTCGCACCGGCGATCGGCCCGACGCTCGGCGGGCTGATGATCGAGTACTTCTCCTGGCGCTACGTCTTCTTCATCTCCCTGCCGTTCTGCGTGATCGCCGCCGTCATGGGCATGCTGTTCATGCCGACCCGCTCGCTGCCGCGCGTCATCCCGCGGTTCGACTGGCTGGGCTTCGCGCTGCTCTGCACCGCGCTGTTCGGCCTGATGACCGGCATCGCCGATGGCCAGCGCGAGGGCTGGAGCTCCGACGTCATCATCTTCCGCCTCGTCGTCGGCGTGGTCGCGACGGCCGCCTTCATCCTGTGGGAGCTCCATACGCCGCGCGCCCTGCTCGATATCCGCATCTTCGCCAACGTCGAGTTCTCGGCCGCGGCGCTCATCGCCTTCATCTTCGGCGCCGGCATGATGGGCTCGACCTACATCATCCCGGTGTTCGTCCAGACCATCATCGGCTTCACGCCGCTGCTCGCCGGCCTGATGATGATGCCGGCCGGCATCCTGCTGGCCTTCATCTTCCCGCTCGCCGGCCGTCTCAGCGACGCCATGCCGGCCTCGACCATGATCATCGGCGGCCTGCTGCTGTTCGCGGCCGGCTTCGCCTGGATGGTCGCGGCGGACGTCGACACGACCTTCTGGACGCTCGTCTGGATGGTCATGCTGTCGCGGCTGGGGCTGGGCTTCATCAATCCCAGCCTCAACGCCTCGTCGCTCAAGGCGCTGCCGGCCGACAAGGTGCGCCAGGGCTCGGGTGTCGCCAATTTCATGCGCCAGCTCGGCGGCGCCTTCGGCATCAACCTGATGGTGGCCTTCTTCGAGGTCCGCACGCGCTTCCACGCCGATGCGCTGACCGCCACGCAGGACTGGGGCAACCGCACCACCGACCGGCTGCTGACCCAGCTCGAGCAGCTCCTGCAGCGCAGCGGCCTGCCGCACCAGCAGCAGAAGGCGGGTGCGCTCGACTATCTGGCAACGATGTTGCAAAGCAAGGCGCAGACGCTGGCGTTCTCGGATACGTTCATCGTGATCGGCCTGGTGGCCCTTGCCGCGTTGATTCCCGCCGCCATGCTGTCGCGTTCGCAACGCCGCGGGCGGGTCTGGAAGTAGGAGTTGGACATGCTTGATGCCGCTTTGAGAACGAAGATCATGAAGGAAGTGGACCGCCGCTTCGACGACCAGGTCGAGGTGCTGGCCGATCTGGTGAAGATCCCCTCGACCCGCTTTCGCGAGGCGCCGGCGCAGGACATGATGGCCCGCCTCTACAAGGAGGATGGGCTGGGCGTCGATCGCTGGCAGATCAAAATCGACGATCTCAAGCACCTGCCGGGCTACTCGCCGCACAGCCAGGATTACGACGACGCCTGGAACGTGGTCGGCGCCTGGCGGCCGTCATCGCCCAAGGGCCGCTCGCTGATCCTGAACGGCCACATCGACGTGGTGCCCGAGGGCCCGCACGAGATGTGGAGCCGCAATCCCTTCAAGCCCGTGGTCAAGGACGGCTGGATGTACGGCCGCGGCGCGGGCGACATGAAGGCCGGCATCATCCTGAACCTCTTCGCGCTCCGGGCGCTCCGCGGTCTCGGCTACCAACCGGCGGCCGACCTCTACCAGCAGTCGGTGGTCGAGGAGGAGTGCACGGGCAACGGCGCGCTGGCCTGCCTGCAGCGCGGCTACCGCGCCGACGCGGCCTTGATCCCCGAGCCGTCGGCCGGCGCACTGACCATCGCCCAGGTCGGCGTGATGTGGTTCCAGGTCAAGGTCACCGGTCATCCGGTGCACGTCTACAAGGCAGACGCCGGCTCCAACGCGATCGAGTCCGCCTATCGTCTGATCCAGCAGCTGCGCAAGCTCGAGAAGAAGTGGAACGCAAGAAAGGCCGACGACGAGCATTTCTGCGATCACCATCACCCGGTGAACTTCAACGTCGGCAAGATCGCCGGTGGCGATTGGGCGAGCTCGGTGCCGGCCTGGTGCACCTTCGACATGCGGGTGGGTGTGCTGCCGTCGCAGAACCTGAAGGAGGCGCGCCAGGAGATCGAGGATCTGATCCGCCATGCCGCGGCCAACGATCCGTTCCTCGGCAACAATCCGCCAACGGTGACATGGGAGGGCTTCCAGGCTGAGCCGTTCGTGCTCAGGAACCACCACAAGGCACGCGAGGTGCTGGCCCGGGCGCACAAGTCGGTGTTCGGCGAGGCGCTCGAGGACAAGACCTCGACCGGCACGGCCGACAACCGTTTCTTCGGCCTCTATGCCGGCATCCCGGCGCTGGTCTACGGCCCGCAGTCGGACGACATCCACGGCTTCGACGAGCGCGTGAATCTCGAATCGGTGCGCCGGATCACCCAGTCGACGGCGCTGTTCATCGCCAAATGGTGCGGCCTGGAGGCGGCGTAGAAGCCGGCGCGTGACTCCCGCCTGACAGGAGTCCGGCTCTACGCCGCGATTGCCTGGTCGGCAGGCGAGTAGGGCAGGCCGAGGCTCTCGGCCGCTGCCTTGTGGGTGAAGCGGCCGCGATGGATGTTGAGGCCGGCGCGCAGGTGCGGGTTCTCGGCGATCGCCGCGAGGCCCTTGGCGGCGAGCGCCAGGCCGAAGGGCAGGGTGGCGTTGTTCAGCGCCTCGCTCGACGTCAGCGGCACTGCGCCCGGCATGTTGGCGACGCAATAGTGGATGATGCCATCGACCTCGTAGGTCGGATCGGCGTGCGTCGTGGCATGCGAGGTCTCGAAGCAGCCGCCCTGGTCGATGGCGACGTCGACGATCACCGAGCCCGGCCGCATCGATTTCAGCATCGCCCGCGTGACCAGCTTGGGCGCGCTGGCGCCGGCCACGAGGACGGCGCCGATCACGGCGTCGGCGGCGAAGACCTCGCGCTCGATCGCCGCGATGGTCGAGAAGCAGGTGCGGACCCGTCCTGCGAACATTTCATCGAGCTCGCGCAGGCGTGGCAGCGACCGATCGAGGATCGCGACCTCGGCGCCGAGGCCCGCGGCCATCCGGGCGGCATGCGTGCCGACGACCCCGCCGCCCAGCACGACCACGCGCGCCGGCGGCACGCCGGGCACGCCGCCGAGCAGGATGCCGCGGCCGCCCTTGTGGCGCTGCAGGGCGCCACCTGCGGCCTCGATGGAGAGCCGTCCGGCGACCTCGCTCATCGGCGCCAGCAGCGGCAGGTGGCCGCTGGCGTCCGTCACGGTCTCGTAGGCGATCGCCGTGCAGCCCGAGGCGAGAAGCCCCTTGGCCTGCTGCGGATCAGCCGCCAGATGCAGGTAGGTGAAGAGGATCTGCCCCGGCCGCAGCAGCGGCCATTCGCCGGGCTGCGGCTCCTTGACCTTCACGATCATGCCGGCGGTCGCGAAGATTTCTGCGGCCGTGGCGGCGATGGTCGCGCCCGCCGCGCGGTAGGTCTCGTCGGAGGCGCCGATTCCCGCGCCCGCCTTGGTCTCGACGACGACCTCGTGGCCGGCATGTACGTATTCGCGGACCGCGCCCGGCGTCAGGCCGACGCGATACTCGTGGGTCTTGATTTCCCTGGGCACTCCGATGCGCATCGAAAGGATCCTTTCCGGTTGATGCTTTCTACCAACGGACCCGGTTTGGTTTTCTGCAATCTGGCGGCGATTTGCGCAAGTGGCGCCGGAATCCTACGATTTGCGCGGCAATAGCGCAGGATTCCGAACCGATGGACATGGACAAGATCGACGCCGCGATCCTTTCGGCGCTCACGGCCAATGCCCGCATCAGCCAGGTCGAGCTCTCCACCCGGGTGGGGCTTTCGACCACGGCGATCGCGCGCCGGCAGCGGGCACTCGAGGACAGCGGGTTCATCCGCGGCTATCAGGCTGTGCTGGATCTCAGTCGCTTCGGCCTCGCGACCACGGTGCTGGTCCGGATCACGCTCGACAGCCAGAGCGACGAGGCCCTGAAGGCGTTCGAAGCCGGCGTCGTCGAGTGCCCGTCGGTGGTCCGCTGCTTCCTGATGTCCGGAGGCGACGACTATGTCGTCATCGTGCTGGCGCGCGACATCGAGGATTTCGAACGCATCCACCGGACCGAGCTGTCCCGCCTGCCGCGCGTCGCCCGGTTGGAATCGAGCTTCGCCCTGCGCGAGATCGTCAGCCGGGCGGTTCCACCCGCGGTCTTCGGCAGGCCGCGGCGCCCCGCCAGCAGGAAGTAGCGTGCTGGCAGTGCCGGCATTTGCAGGTTCAGCAGGTTTGTGGTAAGAAAAAGCCTATGATGGGAGACGCCCGCGGAGAGATCCGGCGGGCGTTTTTCGTGGACGGTCGTGCGGCTGTTCATCCCGGATCTCGTCGCCGCGACGAGGGACGGCGACAGCGGGACGCCTGCTCCGCCCGAACACTCATTGCGCTCACGCGACAGGTCCGATGGGACGGCGGATCAGGGGGCAATTCGTCCGTCGGGCCAATGGGTTGGCTGCGATTTTCGGCACAGTCCGTGGCACACCGCGCGGCACAAGGAGGTGTGCCAAATTCGGCGGTTCAGCGCAGCCGCCGCGTCGATGCGAAAAGGCCGAGCGCCACGCCGCCCAGCACGACCATCACGCCGACCAGGCGGAGGCCGCCCAGCGGCTCGCCGACCAGTACCGAGGCGAAGCCCAGGGCGGCGCAGGGCACGAGCAGCGACACCGGGCCGATCTTCGCGGCGGGGTAGGTCCTGAGCAGGGTGCCCCAGATCAGGTAGCCCAGCCACATGACGGGACCGACCGTATAGAAGAGCACGAACCAGCCGCGCCAGGTCGGCGCAAGGATCGGTGTCAGGATCGGGCCGGTTCCCTCGAGCAGGATCGAGGCAAGCGCGAGCGGGATCGGCGGCAGGAGGCTCGCCCACACGGTCACCGCGAACATCGACACGCCACGCGCCGTGCGGAAGAAGAGGTTGCCGGTCGCCCAGGTGAGCGCGGAGAGCAGGGCGAGCCCGATCGCCAGCAGGCTGGTCGAGCCTGCGACCGAGCGCGCGATCAGCACGACCCCGACGACGGCGACGGCCAGGCCCAGCCACTGGCCGCGTGTGGCGTGCTCGCGCAGGAAGAGGGCGGCCAGCACCACGGTGAGCGGCCCCTGCATCTGGACCAGCACCGAGGTGAGGCCGGGCGGCAGGCCGGCTTCCATGGCGAAGAACAGGAAGATGAACTGGCCGGTGAACATGAAGCCGCCGATGCCCGCCAGCGTGCGCCACGGTATCGCTGGCTTGGGCACGAACAGCACCGGCAGCGCCCCCAGCAGAAAGCGCCAGGTCGCGAAGGTGAAGGGCGTGAACTCGTCGAGACCGAAGCGGATGACGGTGAAGTTCAGCCCCCACATCGCCACGATGAGGAGGGCCGCCGCGAGATGAAGCGGGCTCAAACGGCTACAGCCAGACCCACGGTCTCGCGCTTCGGTCCGCCGCCTGCCAGGCCTCGATCTTGTCCTTGGCGCTCATCGTCTGGGCGATGTCGTCGAGCCCGTTCAGCAGGGCGTGCTGGCGGCGGGCGTCGATCTGGAACGGAATGGTGCGTCCCGTCGGCGAGATCACCTGGCAATTCTCGAGATCGACCGTGATGCGCGCGTTGCCGGGCGAGGCCTTCATCTCGTCGGCGAGTTGCTCGACCTCGTGGATCGGCAGCGCCACCGGCAGGATGCCGTTCTGGAAGCAGTTGTTGTTGAAGATGTCGCCGAAGTAAGGGGCGATCACCGTCTTGATGCCCATGCCCTTCAGGGCCCACACCGCGCCCTCACGGCTGGAGCCGCAGCCGAAATTCTCCCGGCTGAGGATGATCGGCGCGCCGCGGTAGGGCTCCTGGTTGAACACGCAGTCCGGGTCCTCGCTGCCGTCCGGCTTGAAGCGGATCTGCTCGAAGCAGTAGGGGCCGAGCCCCTCCTTCGTGACGTTGTCGACCAGCCGCTCGATGCGGATGATCAGGTCGGTGTCGACGTTCTGGCGCATCAGGGGCGTGGCGACACCGGTCACCTTGGTGAACTTGTCCATGGTCAGATCTTTCTCACGTCGGCGATCGCGCCCTTGATCGCGGCTGCGGCCGCCATGGCGGGGCTGGCGAGATGGGTGCGTGCGCCGGGCCCCTGGCGGCCGACGAAGTTGCGATTGGAGGTCGAGACGCTGCGCTGGCCCGGCGGGACGCGCTCGCCGTTGGAGGCGAGGCACATCGAGCAGCCCGGCTCGCGCCATTCGAAGCCCGCGTCGAGGAACACGCGATCGAGTCCCTCGGCCTCGGCTTGCTGCTTGATCCGCACCGAGCCCGGCACGACCCAGGCGGTGACGTGATCGGCCTTGTGCCGCCCCTTGGCGATGGCGGCGGCGGCGCGCAGGTCGGAGAGGCGGGAGTTGGTGCAGGAGCCGATGAACACCCAGTCGACCTTGGTGCCCTCGATCGGCTTGCCCGGCTCGAGGCCCTGGTACTTGAGCGCGGCCTCCCAGGCGCCGCGCTTCTCTTCCGGACCCTTGCTGGGATCGGGAACGGCGCGGTCGACGGCGATGACGTGCTCGGGGCTGGTGCCCCAGGTGATCTGCGGCGCGACGTTCTCCATGTCGACCGTGTGCTCGCGGTCGAACTCGGCGTCGGGATCGGTGGGCAGCGTGCGCCAGTGGGCGACGGCGCGATCCCACATCGCCCCCTTCGGCGCGTAGTCGCGGCCAGCGAGATACTCGTAGGTCGTGTCGTCGGGCGCCACCATGCCGGTGCGCGCCCCCATCTCGATGGTGAGGTTGCAGAGCGTGAGGCGCGCCTCTACGGGAAGGGCGCGGACGCCAGAGCCGGCATACTCGACCGAGTAGCCGGTACCGGCCGCGGTGCCGAGCTCGCCGATCAGATGAAGGATCATGTCCTTGGCGGTGACGCCGGGCTCCAGCTTGCCCTCGAAGCGGGCGCGCAGCCGCTTGGGCTTGCGCTGCACCATCGTCTGCGTCGCGATCACGTGCACGAGCTCGGACGAGCCGATGCCGAAGGCGAGCGATCCCATGCCGCCGTGTGTCGAGGTGTGGCTGTCGCCGCAGACCAGCGTCGTGCCGGGCAGGGTCAGCCCCTGCTCGGGGCCCATCACGTGCACGATGCCTTGCCCGTCCTGGCCGAGGTCGAACAGCTTGATGCCGTATTTCGACGTCGTCTCGCGCATCGACAGGATCAGCGGCAGGCCGGGCGGGTGGGTGCTCTCGGTGCGACCGGGCTTGGTCGACATGGTGTGATCGGGCGTGCCGTAGGTCAGCCGCGGCTGCGCCGGCGGATAGCCCTTCTCGATCGCCTCCTTCAGCGCCTTGCCGCCCGACATGTCGTGCAGCAGCAGCCGGTCGATGTGCAGCAGCACGAAGCCGTTGCCGAGATCGGTGATGACGTGGCTATCCCAGATCTTGTCGAACAGGGTCTTGCCCATTTGGGTGTTTCCTCCGCGAGACGCGGATATCAGCACCCGGCGAGGCGCGCCGCCAGCCCTTCGCGGTCGTCGTTACGCAGCAATTCGACGGACGCATACCACGGCGACGTTCCGAGCGCCGGGCCCCAGAGCCAGTCTGCGGCACGCGGCAGCAGGATCACCGTCGCAATGCCGAGGCTGGCCGCGAGATGGGCCGGCCACGTGTCGTCGCCGATCACGAGACGGCAGGCCGGAACCTCGTTGGGATCGCGCGTGACTTCGAGGTCGGGCGGCGGCTCGGCGGCTACGAACCATCCCACGCGCGAGGATTGCTCGGCCCCGGGCCGCAGCTTGGCGGCCGGCGGCAGCGCGTCGAGGGTCCAGCCGAGAAGATGCGGCAGGCTGCGCAGTGGGGCCGCGGCCTGGAAGCCTTCCAGCGATTCGCCGCGGCGGACCGTTGGGCCTTCGAAGAATTCCGCGACCGTCGCGGAGCACTGCACGACGCCGTCGATGCCGCGCGCCAGCATGAGCGTGTCGCGCAGGGCCGTGTCGCTGTCGATGTCGGCCTGTTCGGGATAGAGCAGCAGGCGGCCGGCGAGCGGCTCGCCCTGCCACGGCGGCAGGGCAGGAGTGTAGCGGTCGCCGCCGATCTCGAGCCTTGCCTCGTGGTCGCCGAGCCCCCGCCACCAGTCGCCCTGGCGCAGCAGCAGCTCGCCGCGCCGCAGCCTCAGTCCCGGGTCGGCGGGCCGGCTCACCAGGGCGGTGTCGAGATCGGCCAGTGCGCCCGCCCAGTCGCCGCGGGTGGCCAGCAGGTTGGCGCGCGCCGCGAGGCTCGGCAGATGGCGGTTGTCGATCGACAGCGCGCGATCGTAGGCCCGCTCGGCGTCGTCGTTGCGGCCCAACGCCTCGAGCGCGCGTCCGGTGTTGTGCGCGATGGTGGCGTCGTCGGGCCGCAGCCTGGCTGCACGCCCAAGCGCTTCGAGTGCCGCGTCGTGCTGGCCGAGCCGGATCAGGCAGCCTGCAAGGTTGGTCTGCGCGGTGGCCTCGCGCGGCAGGAACTTGGCGGCGCGCTCCAGCGGCTCGCGTGCATCGGCGAAACGGCCGAGCTTCAGCCGCACCTGCCCCAGGAGATGGAGCGCCTGACCCGAATTGGGCCGCTCCTCGACGAGGCGCGCGAACATCGCCTCGGCGCCGGCGAAGTCGCCGGCCGCGGCGCGCTGTATGGCGTCGCGGCCCAGAATCTGGATTTGCTGGTCGGTGAGGGGCACGCGCGGGCTCTAGCAGAGCCTGCGGCGTGGGCAAAGAAAAAGCCGGCGGTCGACAAGGGAGGCTGAAGGTCGACCGCCGGCCAGGCTCCGGAGTGGGATGGTCACCGTGCAGGGTAGGACGGGGACCGCTCCGGATTGCGAAGATCAGCCGCGCCAGAAGGGCTTGTTCGCCTCGAACTGGATTTCCGTCGGGCTGATGCCCAGATCACGGATCGTGCGATGGTCGAGGCGGGCGAGTTCCTGGCGCTCCCGGGCGCGGCGGCGCCAGGTGGCGAGGAGCTGGCCGACCGCCGATACGGTCGCCATCAACGGGGCCTCGGCGCGGTAGTGGAGCGAGATGTTTGCCATGGGACCTCTCCCGAATATGTCGTCGTCTGCTGGGGTCGATTTGGGCTCCGGGGGCCTCCTTTACAAATGACCCTTTGTCCTGTTTTGATTAAAATTGCTCATGTGAAGGGAGCGCGATGAAAAGAACCCTGCCGCCGCTCAACGGCCTGCGCGCCTTCGAGGCCGCGGCACGTCACATGAGCTTCACGGATGCCGCCGAGGAACTCAGCGTCACCCAGGCTGCGATCAGCCATCAGGTACGCGGCCTGGAGCAGCGTCTCGGATTAAAATTGTTCGTGCGACGGAACCGCTCGCTCCTGCTGTCGGAGGCCGGGCAGGCCTACCTGCCGGCGGTGCGCTCGGCGTTCGACCAGCTGAACGAGGCCACCGAGAAGCTCCTGCAGAAGGACCGCGGCGGCCATCTCACGGTCACCACGACATCGTCGTTCGCGGTGAAGTGGCTGGTGCCGCGGCTGGGCGGCTTCCAGCGCGCCAATCCGGAGATCGACGTGCGGGTTTCGACGGGCACCAGCCTGGTCGACTTCTCGCGCGAGGATGTCGACATCGGCATCCGCTATGGCCGCGGCCAGTGGCCCAACCTCACGGCCGAGCGCCTGGTCGCCGAGGACGTCATGCCGGTCTGCGCACCGTCGCTGGTGAAGGGTCCGAACGGGCTCAGGAAGCCGGCCGACCTCAAGCGCTTCACGCTGCTCCATATCGGCAACTTCCCGGACGATTGGCAGATCTGGCTGACGGCTGCCGGCGTGAAGGGCGTCGACGCTACGCGCGGCGTGTCGTTCGACTTCGCGCTGGCCGCCTATCAGGCGGCGATGGACGGCCTGGGCGTGGCGCTCGGGCGCAATCCTCTCGTCGAGCCCGACCTCAAGGCCGGCCGGCTGGTCATGCCCTTCGAGTTCAAGCGTTCGTCGGAATTCGCCTACTACCTGGTCTATCCGCCGGAGGCGATCCGGCGGCGCAAGATCAAGGCGTTCCGCGACTGGGTCGTCTCGCTGTCCGAGGTCACGCCGCCGCCAGCCTAGAGGGCGCGCAGGAACGCCACGAGGTCGCGCTTGTCGGCGTCGGTGAGCGTGTCCTTGCTGTCGTTCTTCTTCCTGTAGAAGTCCCACATGAAGGTGACGGCCTCGTCGAGGCTCTTGAAGCGGCCGTCGTGGAAGTAGGGACCGGTCTTCGACACGTTGCGCAACGCCGGCACCTTGAAGGGACCGCCGCTGCCGACGTCCTCGGGCCCCTTCTTGTCGTAGGCGGCCGGCGAGTGACAGGTCATGCAGCCCGCCTTGCCCGAGAACAGCGCATAGCCGCGCTTCACGTCGGCCGGAGCATTGTCGCGCGGCATGCCGTCCTGGTTCAGGAAGGGCGCCGGTCCGTTGGGCAGCGACTTCACATAGGCCGCCAGCGCGTCCAGCGTCTCCTTGCTGGGCTCGGCACCCTTCATGCGGTTGACGATGATGCCGCGGATGTTGGTTTCGATGTTGGGGATGTTGCCGGCCCATGACCATTCGGCCTGACGGATGCCGGAGCCCCACAGCGTGGGCGTGCTGCGCCCCTTGGGATCGCCGTCGGCCACGACGTCGAGGCCGACATAGGTCTTGTTGTCGGTGTGGCCGTTCATGGGATGGCAGGTCGCGCACGAGACCTGGCCGCTGGCGGAGAGCTTGGGGTCGTTGAACAGGGCGCGGCCCTTGTCGACGAGGCCGGTCTGGGCGGCGAGGGGCAGCGGCAGGATCAGCAGGGCCGCCATGACGAGGGTGCGCTTCATGCCTGTCTCCATCCCGTTGGCCACGACTTTCCGTGTTGTTCCAAACGGGTACGTACGCCCGCGGCCTGCGGATCACAAGCCACGGCACTGTTATTTGCATTTACAAATATCTTGATCTGGAGGATGATCGCCGCGCCTAGGGAGGGCGCCGCCATGCAATTCGGCTACTTCACGCTGAGCGACAACCGCTACCCCGACAATCCGCGCACGGCCGAGGAGTTCATCAAGGACATCTACGCCGAGGCGCTGTGGGCCGAGAAGGTCGGGCTGAATTCGGCCTGGATCGGCGAGCACCATTTCAACCTGCTGGGCGTCAACGCCTCGCCGCTGGCGATCCTGGCGCAGCTCGCCGGCGCGACGACCAGACTGCGTCTTGCGCCGGCCGTCACCCTGCTGCCGGTCCATCATCCCCTGCATGTCGCCGAGGAGTGGGCGACGCTCGACCTCCTCTCCGGCGGCCGTGTCGATTTCGCCGCCGGCCGCGGCTACGACCGCAAGGAGTACGAGCCGTTCCAGGCGCCGTTCGATCAGTCAGCCGAGCTGTTCGCCGAGAGCCTGGAGATCGTGTGGCGGGCCTGGACCGAGACCGGCCCGTGGTCGCACAAGGGCAGGTTCTACGAGTTCAAGAACATCGAGGTGCGTCCGAAGCCGGCGCAGAAGCCGCTCCGGCCCTACGTTGCCTGCTTCTCGCGGCCCTCGATGGAGCTCGCCGCGAGGAACGACTGGAACGTGATCTATGCGCCCTTCGCCGCGGCCATGGTCTACGGCTCGCTCGGCGATGCGGTGCGCGCCTATCGCGAGACCTGCGAGACCGGCTTCAAGCGGCCGATGCGGCGCGCCATGTGCTCCTACTTCGTGCATATCGCCTCGACACCCGAGGAGGAGCATTACGGCAAGGAAGCGCTGGTGAATTACTTCCAGGATGCGCTGGTTGCCGCCTTTCCGTCCTCGTCGGGCGAGAAGGTGCCGCCGACCTACAAGTACTTCGTCGAGATCGTCAACATCCTGCGCGACATGCGGCCCGAGAAGCTCACCGACAAGTCGATCCTGTGCGGCAGCCCGCAGCACATCGTCGACACGTTGAAGCAGGTCGAGGCCGCCGGAATTGCCGAGGTCATCCTCTATTTCAACTACGGCCGCAAGCCGCATGCGATGGTGAAGGAGCAGATGCAGCGCTTCATGACCGAGGTGGCGCCGCACTTCGCCGGCTGATACGCCATCTGGCCCATGGGACCGCTCCACGCCTATCTGCCCTATCTCCTGAACCGCGCCGGCACGCGCATCGCCCAGTCGTTCGGCGAGGAGGTCCGGCCGCTCGGCGCGACGCTGCAGATATGGCGCGTGCTCGCCGCGTTGCGCGAGCAGGATGGAAGGCGGATGGGCGATCTGGCGGAAACGACGTCGATCGAGATGTCGACGCTCACGCGTTTGGTCGACAACATGGAGAAGAAGGGCCTGGTGAGCCGGCGGCGTGACGCTGCCGACGCCCGGGTCGTCGTCCTGCATGTGGCGCAAGCGGGCCGCCGCCTCACGCAGCGTATCCTGCCCGTAGCCGAGCGCTACGAAAGAGTGGCCCTGGCGGGCTTCGATGCCCGCGAAACGGAGCAGCTTCGTCAGGCGCTGCGGCGGCTCTACAACAACATGGACGGCCTCAAGAGTCCCCAACGCGGGCGAGGTTGAAAGTCGTTGCCGGCTGGCCGATGGTTGTTGCGAACAGATCTCAAGGAGTTCGCCGCATGGCCCGCCTCAATTCGATCGCCGATCTGCGCCGGCTCATCGCCGAGCCGAGGGCGGCGACGCGCAGCAAGATCCTGGACGCGCTGGACGAGCAGTCGATCGAGTTCCTGAAGCGCTGTCCGTTTGCGCTGGTCGGTACGACGGCGGCCGACGGCACGATCGAGGTCTCGCCCAAGGGCGACGAGCCGGGCTTCATCCGCGTCGAGGATCCGAAGACGCTGCTGATCCCCGAGCGGGTCGGCAACAATCTGGCGTTCGGTCTCACCAACATTCTGACGACCGGGAAGATCGGCATCATCGCCCTGGTGCCGGCAACCGGCGAGACGCTGCGCATCTCCGGGACCGCGGAAATCTACGACGATGCCGACCTGGTCGGTTCCCTGAGTTCGCTCGGCAAGCCCGCGCTGCTGGCCATGCGCGTCCGCATCCAGCATTGCTACTTCCATTGCGCCCGCTCGATCGTGCGCGCCAAACTGTGGGATCCCAAGGCTTGGCCGGCGCCCGGCCGCATCTCCTTCGGCGAGATCATCGCCCCGCGCATCGGCGAAGGCGCGGAGGTCGCGGCACAGATCGACGCCAACGTCGAAAGCGCCTACACGACGCGTCTCTGGCAGAATAGCTGACCGACCTGGGATCGGTCCTTCGATGAAGCGAAAGGTCGGTCTATTCCTTCTCGTGGTGATGGCCTCTGTCAGCCTCGGCGCGACGGTCGTGGCCTCGCTTGCCATGTATCGGCTGGTGTCGGGGTTTCAGGACGAGGATCTGCGTCGCATCGAGACCAGCCTCAGCCAGCGCTTCGCCGTCTTCGAGGCCATGCTGCGCAGCGAGAATCGGCGCAACCATCGCTACATGGAAGAGGTCCTGCCGCAGATCGAAGCCGACATCGAGCGCATCGGCCGTCCGCCCGCGCAGCTGACCATCGACGAGCTGAACGCCCTCGCGGCGAAGTACGGCATCGAGCACCTCTACTTCATCGACCGCCAGCACAGGGTTTTCCGGACAAACCTTGCCTACGACAAAGGACTCGTGTTCCCGGCGGGGCCGTTCACCGACTTCCTCGACTCGGTGTTCGGCAGGGGCAAGGTGATGTCCGACGGCATCGACCTGTCGGCGGTGACCGGAACGCTCAGGACCTACAGCTACTTCGGTCCGCCGGGAAAGGACTACATTCTCGAGGCTTCGACCGACGTGCGCACGACGCTGAAGCAGGGCGACTTCGGATGGATGAGCAAATTCTTCTTCGAGGACTATTTCTCGGACGCCGTACGGTCGAACCCCTACGTGATGGGTGTCGACATCTACCTGATCAACACCACGGGCACCTGGTCGCTGATCCATGCCGGCGAGAAGCTCGACCGGGCGGTCGCCGATAAGGTCGCCGAGGCCGGACGCCACAGGGTCACGGACGACCACAGCCGCCACGTCACACTCTACAGCCTCTACAGAACCGAGGGATCCGGCAGGGATGCGGCGGCGATGGTCGTGATCCGCAAGGTCACCTACGACACCGGGCTCGCCCTCGAGGCCGTGCTGCACGTCTTCGTCAGCTCGATGATCGTGCTCGCCCTGATGCTGCCGCCGGTCTTCTGGCTTGCCTCGCGGTTGCTGCAGCGGCAGATCCTCGATCCGTTGTTCGACCTGCGTGGCGAGGCGGGGGCCATCGCAGGCGGCGATCTGGACCACTCGATCGCCAACACCGAGCGCCGCGACGAGATCGGCCATCTTGCGCGCAGCTTCGCCTCGATGCGCGACGCCGTGCGGACGACCATCAATGACCTCAAGGAGACGAACCTTTCGATCGAGCGGTTCGTGCCGCACGCCTTCCTGGCCAAGCTCGGCAAGCCGAACATCGTGTCGGTGTCGCTTGGCGACAACAAGCGCCAGGACATGACCATCCTGTTCTCCGACATCCGCAACTTCACCAGCCTCTCGGAGCGGATGTCACCAGACGAGAACTTCGCCTTCATCAACGCCTACCTCGAGCGCATGGGGCCGGTCATTCGCGACCACGGCGGCTTCATCGACAAGTACATCGGCGACGCGATCATGGCCCTGTTCGAGAACGCCGACGACGGCGTGCGTGCGGGCCTGGCGATGCTGGAAACCCTCGATAGCTTCAATGCGGAACGCTCCGCAGCCGGCCTCGAGCCGGTTGCAATCGGCATCGGGCTCAACACCGGTTCGTTGATGATGGGCACGATCGGCGAACGGCATCGCATGGACGGCACTGTGATATCCGACGCGGTCAACCTCGCGTCACGCATCGAGAGCCTGACCAAGATCTATCACGTACACATGCTGATCTCGCAATACACATACGATCGCCTCGGCGATATGGCAGGCAATGCCATACGCCCGATCGACATCGTCGTGGTCAAGGGCAAGACCCAGCCGGTGGTGCTGTTCGAGGTCTTCGACCGCGATGCGCCTGCCGAGCGGGCCGCCAAGCTGCTGACGCGCGAGCCGCTGCTGGCCGGCGTGCGCGCGCTCCTTGCCAACGATCTCATGACGGCCCGGCGGAGCTTCGAGACGGGCCTGGGACTGCTGCCGACCGATCCCGCGGCAGCCAATCTGCTGAAGAGCTGCGCCTGACCCGAAGGGTCAGGTCGCGTCGATCGACCGGCGATAGATGGCGTCGACATGGATGTCGGCGCAGTCGACGATCGGAAACGGCGGCGTCTGCCCTGTGAAGGCGAGGAACAGGTCCGTGCCGCCCAGCATGATCGCCTCGGCGCCGCGCATGCGACAGAGCTTCTCCCCGATCTCGAAGAAAGTCCGGCGCTGGGAGTCGGTCACGCGGCCGGCAATCGCCATGTCGACGTAGTCCTGATGCACCCTCGGCAGGTCGTCGCCTTCGGGCCGGACGATCTCGACCGACGAGATGCCGCCGTAGAGCCCGCTTTCCATCACGTTGCGCGTGCCCAGCACGCCGATCTTCTTCAGACCGCGCCGCGCCAGCGCTGCATCGACCTCGGGAACGGCGTTGAGAATCGGCAACGGCGAGATCGCGATCAGCTCGTCGACGCAGAAATGGCCGCCCATCGAGGTGATCGCGGCGGCACGTGCGCCCGCTTTTGCCATGCGCTGCACCAGCCGGGCGAAGATCTCGGCCTGCGCCCTCGCGTCCTTGATCGCGAGGTTGCGCGTCATCTGGGGGGCGTCGGCGTGGGCGATGGTGAGATCGAGCGTGGTCCCGGCCTTGGCATGTCTCTCGATCAGGCCTCGATAGTAGAAGTCCGTGGCGGCCGGGCCGATGCCGCCGATCAATCCGATATGCATGGTGCCGACTGTTCCTGATCGTCTATTAGTCGGCAAGGGCGGGGTGTGGCGAAAAGCGGTCCTGCGAGGTCGGGGAGGCCGGCGCTACACTTGTTCAATGCGGCGCGTAGTGGTTTTCGGGACGACGGGGTCGGGCAAGAGCTGGCTGGCCGAACGGCTCGCCAGCCGTACCGGCCTGCGTGTCGTCGAGCTCGATGCGCTGTTCTGGGGCCGCGACTGGCAGCCGGCGCCGGTCGAGCTGTTTCGCCATCGTGTCGAGCGCGAGACATCGGGCGATGGTTGGATCGTCGTCGGCAATTACGGCCAGGTGCGCGACCTCACCTGGCGCGCCGCCGATACCCTCATCTGGCTCGATCTGCCGCTGCCGATCGTGATGTCGCGACTGGTGCGGCGCACGATCCGGCGCGCCACGACCGGCGAAGACCTGTGGGGAACCGGCAATCGCGAAACGCTGCGCAACGCCTTTCTCAGCCGGAACTCGATACTGCTTTGGGCCCTGAAGACTCACCGCAAGAACCGCGAACGCTTCACGCTCGAGTGCGAGTTTCTGGCCAGGGAGAAGCGCGTCGTACGGCTCACGACTGTCCGCGAGGTTGAGCGTTTTGTGACGGCAGCGTAGACAGACCTCAGGCCGGCAATTCGTCGACTTTCGCGTCCGGCAGGGCGGTTCCAGGCCAAGGTGCAGCCGCTTCACAGGAGGTTCGGCAATGGATGCGGTCAAGGACGTTACGGCACTGGCAGCCGGAGCCGGGGACGCATGGAAGAGTTTTGACCTCGCCCGGGTCAATGGCCAGAACGTGCGCCTGCGCATCATGGAAGATCGGACTGCGCGGTGGCACGTCCACGCCGACAGCGACGAAGCATTTTTTGTCCTTTCGGGAACTTTCTTTCTCGACACCGACCAAGGAACGTTTCGCATCGACGCCGGCCAGTTTGGCGTTGCCCGTGCCGGAGTCCGGCATCGCGGACGGGTGGAAGGTCGTGCAACGATGATCGTGATCGACGGCTTTCCCACCGTCTGAGCGGCGCTCCTTCGACGGAACGTACGCCGGCTCGGCTACTCCGCCGCCTTGACCGCGGGAGCCGGTGCGCGCACGCCGCCGCGCGAGAAAATTGCCTCCATCTCGGCGGCGCCGTAGCCCAACTCGCGCAGGATGTCGGACCCGTCCTCACCGACATGCGGCGCATGTTGCTGCGGCTCGTGCTGGCTGGCCGGCGGCAGGCCTGCGATGTTGGCGACCGGCATGCGGCCGAAGCCATCCTGCTCGATCCAGTCGATCGCGCCCGTCTGCTTCACATGCGGATGGTCGAGATAGTCCTGGTAGTTGTTCACCCGCTCGCAGAACACGTCCTTGGGCTGCAGGATCGCGATCCACTCCTCTGTCGTCCTGGTCGGCATCGTCTCGTTCAACGCCTTGATGATCTTGGGGGCGTTCTTGATGCGGCTCTCGTGGCTCTGCAGGTGGGGATCGTTGGCGATGTCGTCGCGGCCGATCAGCTCGAACAGCAGGCGAAAATGATGCGGCCGCATGGCGCTCACCATGATGTAGCCGTTCCTAGTCTTGTAGCTGCCGGCCGGCATGTAGAGGACTGGCGGGTTGCCCTTGGAGAACACCCATTCCATCAGCTTGGCGCCCTGGAAGGCAGCCGCCGCGCGCATCAGGCTCGAATCGATGAAGCAGCCCTCGTTGTAGCGGAACTGGCGCATCAGCGCCGTCGACAGCGCCTGGAAGGTGTAGAGACCGGTCGTCACGTCGACGGCGATCATGCCCTGCCGCCACGGCGTGCCGTCGGGCATCCTGTTCATCACCATCATGCCCGAGAAGGCCTGGATCAGGCCGTCGACAGTCGGGCGCTTGCTGTAGGGGCCTGTCTGACCGAAGCCGGAGACCGAGCAATAGATGACATTCGGGTTCAGCTTTTTCACGTCCTCGTAGCTGAAGCCGAGGCGTGAGATCACGCCGGGACGGAAGCTCTCCATCACGACATGGGCCTTGGCGGCGATCTTCTTCACGACAGCAATGCCGTCGGGCGACTTGAGGTCGAGTGCGATCGAGCGCTTGCCGCGGTTGAAGGCGACCGAGTGGGCGCAATGGTCGCCCTTCAGTTCGCCGAGCGCCCGACCCCAGTCGCCTTCCGGCGGCTCGATCTTGATGACGTCGGCGCCGTGCAGGGCCAGCAGCATGGAGGCGTGCGGCCCCGCGATGCCCTGCGTGAAGTCGAGAACGGTGATGCCGTCGAATGCGCCCTTGATCGTCGTCACTGAATTCCTCCCAGCGGCGCTGAACGTACGTTTACCGGCGGCGCCCGTGCAAGGCCCGCTCTGCAGGGAAGCCATGCGTCGGGCAGGCACATGAAGAAAAGTTACGTAAATCGGCAGGCAAGTTTGTTTGAGACCGGCGGCGCGGCAGCCCAGATATGTGCATCTACACCTGTCACGAGGGTCCCATGGCCGCCGTTCCTCTCCCGATCGCAGCCCTCGCTGCCGCAAGTTACGTGACGCCGGCGCTGGTCGCGCCGTTCTTCCGCCGCATGATGCTCAAGCCCCGTCGCCATGTCCGGCCGCCGCCCGTGCTCGCCCTTCCCACGGCCGATGAGCGCATCGACCTTGGGGGCGGCCTGATTGCCTGGCGCTGGGGCGAGGGCCCGCGCGTGCTGCTGGTCCACGGCTTCGAGGGCAACCGCGCCCAGTTCGGCGCGATCGTCGAGGCCCTGCTGGCGCGCGGGCTTTCGGCGTTGGCGCTCGACGTGCCTGCGCACGGCGAATCGGCGGGCGACGAGCTCACGGCGGTGAAGTTCGTTGCCGCCATCGAACGTGCGCTCGAGCGGCTGGGGCCGGTGCATGCCGTCGTCGGCCATTCGATGGGCGGTGCAATGAGCCTCTTCTCCGTCGCGCACCGGGGCGGCGCCTCGCGCGTCGCGCTCGTGTCCGCGCCCTCGTCGCTGAAGCGCGAGCTGCAGCGCTTCGCCGGCGCCGTCGGACTGTCGAAGCGGGGGACGCGGGCCTTCATCGCCTCGGTCGAGAACCGTGTCGGCCGCCCGGCGGCAGACTTCGACGTCCGTCACATCGCCGGCAAGGTGAAACTACCGCTGATGCTGGTTCACGATCAGACCGACCGGCAGGTCCCGGTGGCCGAAGCGGCGCGCGTGGCGCATGCCTTGCCCGGCGCGGAGCTCATCGTGACGCGCGGCCTCGGTCACAACCGACTGCTGGCCGATCCCGCGGTGGTGACGGCGATTCTCGATTTCGTCGCCGTTCAGGCGATCACCGGAAGGGCCTCGATCTCATAGGCGTGGCTGATCTTGCGGCCAAGCACAGGATCGTCGAGCTCCATCTCGAAACGCGCCGAGGGCCGGATCGCGCCGATCGCGGGCATCGTGCCGCAGAACATGGCGACGCCCTTGGGCAGGCGTTTCTCGCCCTTCCAGCCGAGGATCAGCTCGCGCGGATCGCGAATCCGGGCGAGCGGCCCCTCCTGGTAGAGCACCCGCTTGCCGCCTTCCCGGATGAAGCTGCGCAGCATCAGCCTGTCCCAATGCGGCTCGACTTCCTCGAAGCGCCACGCGGTACGGCCGACCGGCTTGGCACACATCTGCTTGGACACGGCGATGCCGTAGCTCTCGACCTTACGGTCGGTGTGGTCGGCTCCGACCGTCACCCAAAGGCGGTCGGCAGCGCCGATCAGGACGGGCTCGACCTCGCCCGAACTCTCGTCGCCCAGGACCTGGATGCTGTCCGCCTGGGTCAGCATTTGCGCGGCCGCACGGTAGTAGATCGGCACGCTCGACGGCGGCTGCACGCCGATCGCCTTCAACTCCTCGATATGATGGTTGAGCGCGGCGACGTCGCGGCCGGTCCAGCCGGCGATGACGAGATCCCTGATGTCGACGGAGACCTTCTCGACCGCGCCCTTGGCGTGGCCCTCGAACTCGAGCGTCGCCATCGTCAGAGGACGGCGAGACGCGAGTTCAGCAGGTCGGTCACCAGCATGTAGCCTGGCGCGTGGGTGATGCAGAACTCCGGCTTCACCGTCGCCACGACCGATTGCGGGGTGACGCCGCAGGCCCAGAACACGGGCAACTCGTCGTCGCGTACCGGCACGGCGTCGCCGTAGTCGGGCTTGGCGATGTCCTTGATCCCGATCAGCTCGGGCTTGCCGAGATGGACCGGCGCGCCGTGGACCGACGGGAAGCGCGTCGTCACCTGCACGGCGCGGATCGCGTCGGCCGGCTTGAACGGGCGCATCGAGACGACCATCGGTCCATGGAAGGGGCCGGCCGGCGCGCACTGGATGCTGGTCCGGTACATCGGCACGTTGCTGTTGCAGGTCTGGTGCCTGAGCTCGAGGCCGTTCTCGATCAGGGCCTCCTCGAAGGAGAAGGAACAACCCAGCACGAAAGAGACGAGATCGTCTCGCCACACCTTCTTGAGGTCGGTCACTTCCTCGACCAGCTCGCCCTTCTTCCAGACGCGGTAGAGCGGGATGTCGGTGCGGATGTCGAGATCCTCGCCCAGCATCGGCAGGCGCCAGTCGCCCGGCTCGGACTGGCCGAGCAGGGGGCAGGGCTTGGGGTTGAGCGCGCAGAAGCGCGCGAAGTCGGCCGCCAGCGCCTTGGGCAGGATCGCCAGATTGCCTTGCACGTAGCCCGGCGCCATGCCCGAGGTCGGCAGGCGGTGGCCGCCGGCCCGGATGCGGCGTCGCGCGTCGCGGCCGGTCTCGCCCTTCAAAGTGGTGATCGTCGTGTCCATCGCGAACTCCTACGCGTGCCTCTCTAGACGTGCTGGCCGCCGTTGATCTGGATCTCGGCACCGGAAACGTAGCTCGATCCCTTCTCGCACAGGAAGTGGATCACATCGGCCACCTCGTCGGGTGTGCCGAGCCGGCGCATCGGGATCTGCTCCTCGACGATCTTCTCGGTGCCGGGCGAGAGGATCGAGGTGTCGATCTCACCCGGGGCGATGGCGTTCACGCGAATGCCGCGCGGCCCGAAATCGTGCGCCATCTCGCGGGTGAGGGCGGCCAGCGCCGCCTTCGAAGTGGCGTAGGCCGAGCCCGCGAAGGGATGCACGCGGCTGCCGGCAATCGAGGTCACGTTGACGACGCACCCCCTGGCCGCCGACAGCTCGTCGGCCAGGCCGCGCGCCAACGCGACGGGGGCGAAGAAGTTGACGTTGAAGACCTGTCGCCAGAGGTCGAACGGCGTGTCCATCGCGCCGAGCCGCGATCCGTCCTTGCCCTTGGGTGAAATCGCGGCGTTGTTGACCAATGCATCGAGCCGGCCGCCGGCCAGCCGCGCGCGGATCTTCTCGATGCCCCGGCCGATGTCGACCGGATCGGCAAGGTCGAGTTCTACGTGATTTTCGCCGCCGCCCGGCCAGGGGCAGAGGGCGCTGAAGGGCTGGCGCGAGATCGTGATGATCCGCCAGCCGCTGGCGCCGAACTTCTTCACGGTCGCGTGGCCGATGCCGCGGCTGGCACCGGTCAGCACCAGCGTCCGGACATTGTCGCGAGGGGCTGAAGCATTCATGGAAGCGATCCTAACCCGCCTGATATTGGCCGCCACCCATAGTGTGGCTGCAGTAAGAGTATCACATCATCTATTAACTCATTGTGATTCAAAGATTTTTATTGATCGGAACGTGTGAGGTGACCTATATTTTGTAAAGGCTTGACCCAATATTTCGGGTCGCTCGGCCATTGTTGTTTGACGAAACAAATTTGGAGTGGTCCGCCATGTCGGACGAACGTCGGGCGCCAGCGCCCCAGCCCCATCTGCGTACCCGACCGACCACCATGCTGACTGCCATCGGCCTTTGCGTGGTGATCATGATCATGCAGCTCGTGCCGGAGACCCGAGATTCGGTCAGCCGGCTTGCCGCAACCACGTCGAGCGCCGTCCGGTAGGCTGCCTTATCGGCCGCAGGCTTCGGCGGAAGCTTGTGCGGCCGCCCGGCAACGCGCATCTAGCGGGCTACGGCGGGTTCCTATCAGGTGGAACCGCGAGCGGTTCCACCTGATAGGAAACGCGTTGTTCGAGATGCTTCGACCAAGGGCATAGTCCGTTCGGCTGGTTCCAGCAGAACGGACTATGCTTTAGGTTGCGCGTGCCCATGACAGCGGAACACGAACAAGCCCTGCCGGTCGGCACGCGCCTTGGCGACTACCGCCTCGACGCGGTGATCGGCCATGGCGGTTTCGGCATCACCTATCGCGCCTTCGACACGCAGCTCGCGAAGTTCGTCGCGATCAAGGAATACCTGCCCGTCGAATTCGCGCTGCGCCGGCCGGACGGCCAGGTTGTGCCGCGCGGCGCCCGCTTCGCCGACGATTTCGCCTGGGGCCGCGAGCGCTTCCTCGACGAGGCGCGGGCGCTGGCGCGCTTCCGCCATCCCCATATTGTGCCGGTATTGCGCTACTTCGAGATGAACGGAACGGCCTATACGGTCATGGAGTTCGAGGACGGCAGCAGCGTGGCGCAACTCCTGCGTCAATCGGGCCGCCGTTTTCAGCCGGACGAGGTGAGACGGCTTGCCGAGGGCCTGCTGAGCGGTCTCGGCGCGGTCCATGCGCAGGGCTTCCTGCATCGCGACATCAAGCCCTCCAACGTCATCGTTCGGCGCGACGGCGTGCCGATTCTGATCGACTTCGGTGCGGCACGACAGGCGATGGGCGGACGCACGCGCACGCTTACCGGCATCCTGACGCCGCAGTACGCACCGATCGAGCAGTATGCGCTCGATGGCAAGCAGGGGCCGTGGAGCGACGTCTACTCGGCCGCGGCGGTGCTGCATCATGCCATCGCCGGTTTTCCGCCGCCCGAGGCGGCCAGCCGTGTCGGCGCGGATCCCTACCGGCCTCTGGCGGTGACGCAGGCCGACCGCTTCGACAGTACGCTGCTGGTGGCGGTCGATCGCGGTCTGGCCTTTGCTCCCGAGGAACGGCCGCAGACGATCGCCGCATGGCGCGCGATGTTCGGCGGCGCCGTGCCGCTCGTCGAGGATGCGCCGACCGAGCGTCTGCCGTCGGCGACATCTGCGACGCCGCGTCTTGGCGGCGCAAGCCGAGTTGGCAGTGAACCGGTCGAAGTCGCGGTTCCGCGGTCCGCTCGGCGCTCGTGGTTCCTGCGGCGACTGCCCTTCATTCTCGCCGTGCTGGCGGCCGTTGCGCTCTGGAAGTATCTGCCGCCGATCCGCGAGCGGCTGGCCGGCGCCCCTGCGGTCGAGACACAGACGGCAATGCCGCCGCCCATTTCCGTCGCGCCGTCCAAGGAAACGCCGCCACCCGCCGCCACGCCCGACAAGGTTACTCCCGCGCCGGTGCCGACACCGACACCAACACCGGCGCCTCAAGCCGCTTCCGACGCTTCTGCACAGAAGGCGCTGATCGATCAGGCGCAGCGCGCCGTCGGCGAAGCCCGCGCGATGCTGGATCGGGCGGACGAGGCGGCGAGGGCTGCGCGCGCGATGGCCGGCGAGGCGCGCATCGTTGCGGCCCGCGCGGCCCGACCCGATCTCGAGAACAGCGAACGTCTCACCTACGACGGTGGCGCGAGCTACGTCGGCCAGATCGCCGACGGCAAGCGGCAGGGTCTTGGCGTCGCCACGCTCGCCAACGGCGAATTTCAGTCGGGCGACTGGAGCGACGATCGCCTGAACGGCCTCGGCACGGTGCGGCTTCCCGACGAGACGCGCTACACGGGCCAGTGGCGCGACGGCCAGTCGACCGGGCTCGGCGTGCGCGAGAAGCCGGGAGCGGAGCGTGCGGAAGGCAACTTCGTGGGAGGCCGGCTCGAAGGCTTCGCCGTGCGCCGCACGCTCGTCGAGCCGAACGTCGTGCAGGCCGGCGAATTTCACGGCGATATGCTCGACGGGCCGGGTGTCGAGCGCGTGGGCGAGCGCGAGAAGTACGAAGGCGGCTTCCGCAACGGCGTTCGCAACGGCTTTGGCCAGTTCACGGATGGCGACGGCAAGGTTCGTTCCGGCCGGTGGTCGGATGGAAAGCTCGTTGAATCAGCACCTTAGCGCGACTGGCATGGAAGTTGCGCCCCGCGGGACTGCACACAGGATCGCAAGCCGCCGCCGTGACCAAGCCGTTGTCCGTACTGTTGATCGACGACAATCCCACCCGCGCCGAAATCGTGGAATCGGGTTTGCGCGATGCCGGCTACGTGCTGCTGGCGCGACTCGACGGCACTTATGACCTTCCCGCGCGTGTCGATGCCCTGAAGCCGGATGTCATCGTCGTCAGCATCGACAGTCCGAGCCGCGATGCCATCGAGGATCTACGTCGCACGACCGAGCAGCAGCCGCGCCCGATCGCCTTGTTCGCCGATCACTCCGACCCCGCCACGATCGCCGCCGGCATGGAAGCCGGCGTCTCCGCCTATGTCGTGAAAGGCCTGGCGCAGGATCGCGTGCAGCCTGTCGTCGACGTCGCGGTCGCGCACTTCAATCGTTACCACTCCATGCGCGAGGAGCTCGATCGCGCACGCCTGTCGTTGGTCGAGCGCAAGACGGTCGACCGGGCCAAGGGGCTTCTTATGGAGCAGAAGGGCATCAGCGAGGAGGCCGCCTACAAGCTCCTGCGCAAGCTGGCGATGGACCAGAACAAGCGGATCGGCGAAGTCGCCCAGGATGTCCTGACTTACGCCAAGGCGCTCAAATTCTGATTAAAAAATGTGCCTGCCTTAAGGGCGTGCATGCTGCATATGCGAGCAGTAAGAAATACATTCTGTGAATGTGTATTGAAGCGATGAGATCTCAGAATTGATAATGTTCTTTATTTATCAATTAGTTAATTAAACATTTTTCACTGGAAATTCGTTGGCATATTTCCTGCTGCATTGCAGGCGAGACGCCCAATGACGGGGGTCTCGCGAATTTAAGAGGCGGGCCAACGACGGCCTGCCTTCTCGGACAACGGCGTCCCACGCGGTCGGTTCACCCGGCCGCTTGGGGCGCTTTTTTTTGGAGTTCTGCGTCGTGGGACATCTCGAGCGACCGAAAGTGACGGTGGGGTTCATCCCCCTGATCGATTGCTCGCCCATTCTCTTTGCCGAGGTGCTGGGCCTCTACGAGCGTCACGGTCTCGACGTCGAGCTGCGTCGCGAAGTCTCGTGGGCGAACATCCGGGACAAGGTGGCGCTCGGCCTGCTCGATGCCGCGCACATGCTCTCCCCGATGCCGCTTGCCACGACGCTCGGCATCGACAGCGTCAACGTACCGATGATTGCGGCCATGACGCTGCATCTCAACGGCAACTCGATCACGCTCTCGAACGCGATCTGGCAGGAGATCGCCGAGGTCGCGCCGCAATTCGTCGGCGACAATCTGGCAGCGGGAGCCGCGCTCGATGCGCGCGCGCTCGCCGCCGTGGTCGCGGACCGCCGGGCCAAGGGCAAGGCCGCCGTCACCCTGGCATCGGTCTTCACCTTCTCCTCGCACAATCATCTGCTGCGCCTGTGGCTTGCCTCGGGCGGCATCGATCCCGATCGCGACGTGCGCCTCACCGTCGTGCCGCCGCCGCACATGGTGGCGCACCTCTCCGGCGGCGCGATCGACGGCTACTGCGTCGGCGAACCGTGGAACCAGCAATCGCAGATGCTCGGACTCGGCCGCATCGCCGCCACCAGCCGGCAGATCTGGGACTCCATGCCGGAGAAGATTCTCGGCACGACGGAGGCCTGGGCGCAGCGCAACCCCAAGACACTGATCGCGCTGGTGAAGGCGATCACCGAAGCCTGCGCCTGGCTGGACGAGCCGGCCAACCGTCCCGAGGTCGCGCGTGTCCTGTCGAGCCCGCGTTATCTCAACGCACCCGCCGACGTGATCGCGCGGTCGCTCAGCCTGCCCGACTTCCACATCTTCCATCGCCAGCTCGCCAACTTCCCGTGGCGCAGCCATGCCGACTGGTTCCTGGCGCAGATGGTGCGTTGGGGCCAGACGGCGCCGCGCGACGACCTGCGCGCCGTCGCCGACCGCGTGTTCCGCTGCGACATCTATCGCGCGGCGGCCAGCGAGCTCGGCCTGCCGTGCCCGCTCACCGACCGCAAGGTCGAGGGCGCGCACAACGATCCGTGGATTCTGCCGACCAATGGCCGGCCGGTGGCGATGGGCCCGGACCGCTTTCTCGACGGGTCGGTGTTCGACCCTCGCAATGAAACTTCAACCACCTTCACGCAGCAGGAGAGCAATCATGGCGGCTAAGTATCCCCGCAAGGGCCTGGGACGGCGCGACATCCTCAAGGGCGCGACCGCGACTGCGGCGCTGATGAGCGCAGTGCGCGCCTCGTTCCCGGGCGGCGCCTTCGCGCAGGCAGCGGGCCCCGAGACCAACAAAGTCACGCTGGGCTTCATCGCGCTCACCGATTCCTCCCCGCTGATCGTGGCGAAGGAAAAGAAGCTCTACGAGAAGTACGGCATCACGGACGCCAATGTCGCCAAGCAGGCCTCGTGGGGAACGACGCGCGACAATCTCGTGCTGGGCTCTGGCTCGGGTGGCATCGACGGCGCCCACATCCTGACGCCGAAGCCCTACCAGATCTCGCTGGGTCTCACGACGCCGGAGAACAAGCCGGTGCCAATGTACATCCTGTCGCGGCTCAATACGAACGGCCAGGCGATCTCTGTCGCCAAGAGCCTCATGGAGACCGGGGCCAAGCTCAACAGCGCACCGCTCAAGGAGGCCTTTGCCAAGATGAAGGCAGGTGGCAAGGACCCCAAGGTCGCCATGACCTTCCGAGGCGGCACCCATGATGTATGGATCCGCTACTGGCTGGCCGCCGGCGGCATCGATCCCGACAAGGACGTCTCGACCATCGTCGTGCCGCCGCCGCAGATGGTGGCCAACATGAAGGTCGGCAGCATGGAGGCCTTCTGCGTCGGCGAGCCGTGGAACGAACAGCTCGTCAACCAGGGCATCGGCTATTCGGCCTGCACGACCGGCGACCTCTGGAAGGACCACCCCGAGAAGAGCCTCGCCCTGCGCGCCGACTGGGTCGACAAGAACCCCAAGGCGGCGAAGGCCGTCCTGCAGGCAGTCCTTGAGGCGGCGCAATGGTGCGACAAGCTCGAGAACGCCAAGGAGCTCTCCGACATCGTCGGCAAGCGCCAGTGGTTCAATTGCCCGCCGGCAGACATCATCAACCGCATCAAGGGCGAGGTGAACTACGGCGACGGTCGCAAGATCAACGACCGGAACCTGTCGATGAAGTTCTGGCGCGATCACGCCTCCTACCCGTACCAGAGCCACGAGCTGTGGTTCCTCACCGAGAACCAGCGCTGGGGCATGATGGCTCCCGACCTCGACACCAAGGCGATCATCGCCAAGGTCAATCGCGAGGACCTGTGGCGCGAGGCCGCCAAGGGCATCGGCGTCGCCGACAAGGACATGCCGTCCGGTACGTCGCGCGGCAAGGAGACGTTCTTCGACGGCAAGGTCTTCGATCCGGCCGATCCGAAGGCCTATCTCGCCAGTCTCCAGATCAAGAAGGTGGCGTGATGCAGGCAGCGACCAATGCGACGGTGATGTCGCCGGCCACGGCGGCGGGCCCGGTCGTTCCCGTCCCCGGTGCAACCGCCGAAATCGTGGCGTTCCGGCCGCCGGTGCGGCCGGCGCTGGAGCGCGCCGGCGAGGCGGCGCGCCACCTGGCCGGCGTCGTCCTGCCGCCTCTCATCGTGATCGGGCTCGCGCTGTTCGTGTGGCAGCTCCTGTGCTCGGAGCCGGGCGCCCGGCTGCCGCCCCCAACCAAGGTGGTCAGCGACGCCTGGGATTTCATCGTCGATCCGTTCTACGACAATGGCGGCATCGACAAGGGCGCCTTCTGGCAGATCTCCAAGAGCCTCGGCCGCGTCGGCATCGGTTTCAGCTTCGCCGCCGTGGTCGGCATCGCGCTCGGCGTGCTGATCGGCCAGAGCACCTGGGCGATGCGCGGCCTCGATCCGATCTTCCAGGTGCTGCGCACCGTGCCGCCGCTCGCCTGGCTGCCACTGTCGCTCGCAGGCTTCCGCGATTCGCATCCCTCGGCGCTGTTCGTGATCTTCATCACCTCGATCTGGCCGATCATCATCAACACGTCGGTGGGCGTGCGGAACATCCCGCAGGACTACCGCAACGTGGCAGCGGTGATCCGACTGTCATGGTGGGAAGTGTTCTACAAGATCACACTGCCGGCGACGGTGCCCTACATCTTCACCGGATTGCGCATCGGTGTCGGCCTCTCCTGGCTCGCCATTGTCGCCGCAGAGATGCTGATCGGTGGCGTCGGCATCGGCTTCTTCATCTGGGATGCGTGGAACAGTTCGCGCATCTCCGACATCATCGTGGCGCTGGCCTATATCGGCATCGTCGGCTTCCTGCTCGACAAGCTGATCGCCACGGTCGGGCACTTCGTCAGCCACGGCGTCGCGGCGCAGTAGGAGGAAGCCATGAACCACCCCTACCTGAAGTTCGAGCAGATCGGCATGACCTTCCGCCGCGGTCAGATGACCACAGAAGTGCTGCGCAACATCGACCTCACGATCGATCGGGGGGAGTTCGTCTCCCTGATCGGCCATTCCGGCTGCGGCAAGTCGACCCTGCTCAACATCCTGGGCGGCCTGCTGCAGTCGACGACCGGCGAGGTCTTCCTCGAAGGCAAGGTGGTCGACGAGCCTGGCCCCGACCGCGCCATCGTCTTCCAAAACCACTCGCTGCTGCCCTGGCTCACCGTCTACGGCAACGTCGCCATCGCCGTCGACAAGGTGTTCGGTTCGAGCAAGAGCAAGGAGGAGCGTCACGACTGGGTGATGCACAATCTCGAGCTGGTGCAGATGGCCCAGGCCAAGGACAAGCGGCCGCACGAGGTCTCTGGCGGCATGAAGCAGAGGGTCGGCATCGCCCGCGCACTCGCCATGCAGCCCAAGGTGCTGCTGATGGACGAGCCGTTCGGCGCGCTCGATGCGCTGACCCGCGCCCATCTGCAGGACAGCGTCATGGAGATCCACGCGCGGCTCGGCAACACGGTGATGATGATCACCCACGACGTCGACGAGGCGGTGCTGCTGTCGGATCGCGTCGTCATGATGACCAACGGTCCGTCGGCTACCATCGGCGAGATCCTGAAGATCGATCTGCCGCGGCCGCGCCGTCGGCTCGAGCTCGCGACCGATGCGGAATACGCGCGCTGCCGCGCGGCCGTCCTCGAATTCCTCTACGCACGTCACAGGGTTCCGGCGCGTGCGGCTGCCTGACCGGAGACATGAGCGACTTCGACGACCAGCAGAAGCAGTGGCTGCAGGGCTTCGTCAGTGGCATCGAGGCCCGCAAGGCCGCTGACCGGCTGAATGGCCGCAGCACGACGGGATCGACCGGGACGCCGGCCGGCCCCGACGCGTTGCAGCGTGCCGCACAGAATCGTGCCGTCGCGGCCGGCGGCAAGCTGGTCGCTGAGGAGAAGGCCAAGCGCGAGCGCCATCCGCTGGATCGCTGGGACGAGCTGGTGGACCGCGCCGAGGCCGGCCAGTTCCCCAGGGGCGCCGACGTCCTGCTCACCAAGTATCACGGCCTGTTCTACGTGGCGCCGGCGCAGGACTCCTACATGTGCCGCCTGCGCATCCCGAACGGCATCCTGAACGCCTGGCAGATGAAGGGCCTCGCCGACGCCGCCGACACCTTCGGCGGCGGCTATGCGGACGTGACCACGCGCGCCAACCTGCAGGTCCGTGAGATTCCGGCGCGCCATGGTGTCGATTTCCTGCTGGCGGTGCAGGATCTCGGACTCACGGCTCGCGGCTCCGGTGCCGACAACATCCGCAACATCACCGGCAGTCCGACCGCGGGCATCGACCCGCAGGAGCTCCACGACACACGGCCGCTTTGCCGCGCCATGCACCATTACATCCTCAATCACCGCGAGATGTACGGCCTGCCGCGCAAGTTCAACATCGCCTTCGACGGCAGCGGCCGCGTGCCGGTGCTCGAGGACACCAACGACATCGGCTTCGTCGCCGCCGAGGTGCGGGGCGGCGAGGGGTTCGAGCCCGGCGTCTACTTCCGCCTGCAGCTGGGCGGCATCACCGGCCATCTCGACTTCGCCTTCGATACCGAGGTGCTGTTGAAGCCCGGGGAGTGCGTGAAGGTGGCCGGCGCCGTGGTCCGCGCCTTCGCCGCCCACGGCGACCGCACCAACCGACAGAAGGCGCGCCTGAAGTACGTCATCGACCGCATGGGCCGCGATACCTTCCTGGCCGAGGTCGAGAAGGAATACGGCGCCAAACTGCGTCGTGCGAACGGCGCCGACGTCGCGCCGCGGACCTTGGCCGGCAAACATGGCCACATCGGCGTGCATCGCCAGAAGCAGAAGGGCTTCAACTATCTCGGGATCGTGCTGCCGGTCGGCCGCATGACCTCGGACCAGATGCGCGGAATCGCCGAGATTTCGAAACGCTTCGGCAGCGGCACGATCCGCCTCACCGTCTGGCAGAACCTCCTGATCTCAGACGTGGCCGATCGCGACGTCGGGGTCTGCGTCGCGGCCATTGCGGCGCTGGGCCTCGGCGTCGAGGCGAGCGCGATCCGCCGCGGCCTGGTCGCCTGCACCGGCAATGCCGGCTGCAAGTTCGCCGCCTCCAACACCAAGGGTCACGCGCTGAGGCTTGCCGACTTCCTCGAGGCAAGGCTCAGGGTCGACACACCGATCAACATCCATCTCACCGGTTGTCATCATTCCTGCGCCCAGCACTATGTCGGCGACATCGGCCTGATCGCGGTCAAGGTCGAGCGCGGCGAGGAGACCGTCGAAGGCTACAATGTCTTCATCGGCGGCGGCGCGGCGGCGGTCGCCGAACAGGCGATGGCGCGGGAGTACGCGAGCGGTGTCGCCTTCGACGAACTGCCGCCGCTCCTGGAGAAGCTGCTGGCCGCGTATCTCGCGCATCGCCGGGCCGCGACCGAATCGTTCCACGAATTCTGCCGTCGCCACGACGTCGCGGCACTGCACACGCTGGCCGATCAGGCGCCGGCAAGGGCGCTCGTCGCATGAACGCAATGCCGCCGCTGCCCTCACTGATCCCCGAAAATGCGCCCTTCTCGACGGAGCAGCGCGCCTGGCTGAACGGCTTCTTTGCCGCCTATCTTGGCGTCAACGGTGCACCCGAGAACGCTGACGCGGCGGCGGAGGAAGCCGAGGAGTTCCCTTGGCACGAGCCGACACTCTCGCTGGCCGAGCGCCTCGCGCTCGCCAAGGACCGCAAGCCCGCACGCCAGCTCATGGCCGCGATGGCCCAGCTCGATTGCGGCCAGTGCGGCTATCTTTGCCAGACCTACGCCGAGGCAGTGTGGTCGGGTGCCGAGGCCGACCTCGGCCGCTGCGTGCCGGGTGGCAAGGAGACCCAGCGCAAGCTGAAGGAGCTGCTGCCGGCGCTGGAGCCGCTGCGCGACGGCGCCGCCGTGGCGCCGGCTGTGAAGGCCAGTGGCCCCGTCGGCCTGTCGCGCGACCGGCCGGCGCTTGCGACGCTCGTCGACGCCCATCCGCTGAACCGTGCCGGCTCCGAGAAGGACGTGCGCCACGTCGTGTTCGATCTCTCCGCCACCGATGTCACCTACGAGGCGGGCGACAGTCTCGGCGTCTTCGCCCGCAAGAACCCGCTGCTGGTGCAGTCGGTGCTCGATCGGCTGGGTGCCACCGGCGAGGAGATGGTGGGCTTCGACGGCGATGCCCTGCCGTTGCGCCAGGTTCTCCTGAGCAAGGTCGACATCGCCCGCCCCAGCGATGAGTGCATGCTGTTCCTTGCGACCCGCGCCTTCGACGGCGAGGAGGCGCTGAAGCTCCAGGCACTGGCGGCGGGCGAGGGGCCGCCCGAGCTGGCCGAGGCCGACCTGCTCGACCTGCTGCTGGCGTTCCCTTCGGTGTCGCCCTCGCTGCCGGGCCTGATCAAGTCGCTCGACCGGCTGCAGCCGCGGCTCTATTCCATCGCGTCGTCGCCCAAGGCCCATCCACGCGAGGTCCATCTCACCGTCTCGGCGGTGCGCTGGGACGCCAACGAACGCACGCGCACCGGCATCGGCTCGTGCTACCTCGCCGACTTCGCAAAGCCCGGCGACGTGATCCCGGTATTCGTGCAGAAGAGCCACAGCTTCGGCCCGCCGGCCGACGACCAGGCGCCCATGATCATGGTCGGCCCCGGCACCGGCATCGCCCCCTTCCGCGCCTTCCTCGAGGAGCGCGACGCGCGCGGTGCGAAAGGTATGAACTGGCTGTTCTTCGGCGACCAGAAGCGCGCCGCAGACTTCCTCTACGAGGACCAGATCGTCGACTGGCAGCGTCGCGGCCTGCTTGCACGCCTCGACCTCGCCTTCTCGCGCGACCAGGCGGAGAAGGTCTACGTGCAGCACCGCATGCGCGAGAACGGCGCGGAACTCTGGTCCTGGCTGGAGCGGGGCGCACATTTCTATGTCTGCGGCGATGCCAAGCGCATGGCGAGCGACGTCGAGAAGGCGCTGCTCGAGATCGCCTCGACCCAGGGCGGCAAGAGCGCCGCCGAGGCCAAGGTCTGGCTCGACGGCCTCGCCAGGGCCGGCAGGTATCAACGCGATGTCTACTGACATGATCCGCACCACCTGCCCCTATTGCGGCGTCGGTTGCGGCATCGTGGTGACGCCCGATGGAAAGGGCGGCGCGGCGGTCGAGGGCGACGCCGCCCATCCCGCGAACCGCGGCCGCATCTGTTCCAAGGGCGCGGCGCTCGGCGAGACCCTGTCGCTCGAGGATCGCCTGCTGCATCCCGAGATCGACGGCCGCCGCGTCTCCTGGGAGACCGCGCTCGACGCCGTCGCCGACGGCCTGCGCGACGTCGTCGAGAGGCACGGTCCCGACGCCGTCGCCTTCTACGTCTCGGGCCAGCTTCTGACCGAGGACTATTACGTCGCCAACAAGCTGATCAAGGGCTTCCTCGGCACGGCCAACATCGACACCAACTCGCGGCTCTGCATGGCCTCCTCGGTGGCCGGCCACAAGCGCGCCTTCGGCAGTGACACCGTGCCGGGCCTCTACGAGGATTTCGAGCTGGCCGATCTCGTGGTCCTGGTCGGCTCCAATCTCGCCTGGTGCCATCCCGTGCTGTTCCAGCGGCTGGAGGCCGCCAAGCGCGCGCGGCCGGCCATGAAGATCGTGGTCGTCGATCCGCGCCGCACCGAGACCTGCGACATCGCCGACCTCCATCTTGCGATCCGTCCAGGCACCGACGTGGCGCTGTTCAACGCCCTGCTGGCCGATCTCTCGCGCCGCGGCCTCACCGACCGACGCTTCGTGGACCAGCACACGTCAGGCCTCGACGACGCGCTGATTGCCGCGCGGGCGTGCGATGTCGCGACCTGTGGCCTTTCGGTGGCCGAGGTCGCGACGTTCTTCGATTGGTTCGCGAAGAACGAGAGGAGCGTCACGCTCTATTCCCAGGGCGTGAACCAGTCCTCCGCCGGCGTCGACAAGGTGAATGCGCTGGTCAATTGCCACCTGCTCACGGGCCGCATCGGCCGGCCGGGCATGGGTCCATTCTCGATCACCGGCCAGCCCAACGCCATGGGCGGCCGCGAGGTCGGCGCGCTCGCCAACACGCTGGCGGCCCACATGGATTTCGGGCCTGCCGACGTCGACAGGGTTGGCCGCTTCTGGAGCGCGGCGCGCATGGCCAGGCGTCCCGGGTTGAAGGCCGTCGAGCTCTTCGAGGCGGTGCAGAGCGGCAAGGTCAAGGCATTGTGGATCATGGCGACCAATCCCGTGGCCAGCCTGCCCAACGCCGATCAGGTGCGCGCCGCCATCGGGGGCTGCGAGCTTTCGATCGTCTCCGAGGCGATCCGCGCCACCGACACGGTCGATGCCTGCCGCATCCGCCTGCCGGCGCTCGCATGGGGCGAGAAGGACGGCACGGTCACCAACTCCGAGCGCCGCATCTCGCGCCAGCGGCCGTTCCTGCGTCCGCCCGGCGAAGCGCGACAGGATTGGTGGGTCGTCTCCGAGGTGGCCAGGCGCCTCGGCCACGGTCCGGCCTTCGCCTGGACTTGCGTCGCCGACATCTTCCGCGAGCATGCCGCGCTCTCGTCCTTCGAGAACGGCGGCACGCGCGATTTCGATCTCGGACTCGGGGCCACGATCACCGACGCCGACTACGGCTCGATGGAGCCCTTCGTCTGGGGCCTGAAAAAGGACCGGCGCTTCTTCGGCGACGGCCGCTTCTTCCATGCCGACGGCCGCGCGCGCTTCGTCGCCACGGCGCTGCGCGATCCGGTGAACCCACCCGACGCGGCGCGGCCGCTGATCCTCAACACCGGCCGCGTGCGCGACCAGTGGCACACCATGACGCGCACCGGAAAATCGGTGCGCCTGGCGGGCCATCGGCCGGAGCCGCTGCTCGAGATGCATCCCGACGATGCCGCGCAACGCGGCCTCGCCGACGGCGACATCGCCGAGGTGGCGAGCGCCTGGGGCCGCGGCGTGTTGCGCGTGCACGTGAGCGACGCCATGCGCGCGGGCGAGGTCTTCGCGCCGATGCATTGGACGGCCCAGGTCAGCCGCGCCGGCCGCATCAACGCCACGGTCAATCCCGCCGTCGATCCCATCTCCGGCCAGCCTGAGTTCAAGCACACGCCGGTCGAGATTCGTCGTCTTGATATGCGCTGGCATGGCACGATTCTCGCTCGACGTGTGGTCATGCTGCCGGAGATTTCATACTGGGCGAGGCTCCGCGGCGCCGGCCATCACGCCTGGATCGTCGCGGGCGACCAGCCCTTCGCAGATGCACAACGCGCCTTGTCCGCTGCCGTGCGCACGACCAATCCCGGCCCGTTGCTGCGGGGTGACTCGGGCGTCACGGCCGTGATCAGCGACGGCCGGGTCGAGGCCGTCATGGTGCTGGGCGAGACGCGCGACGACGCTGCGCGCGATCGCCTTGCGCCCTTCCTGGCGATCGATCGCCTCACCGTCGAGCGGAGGAACGAGCTGCTGCACGGCCACGCCGCGGCCGGCGAAGATCAAGAGCGCGGCGGCGAGATCTGTGCCTGCTTCGGCGTCTCCTGCGGTGCCGTCGAGAAGGCGATCGCCTGTGGTGCCACCACGCTCGATGCCGTGGGTGCGGCCACCAGCGCCGGCACCAACTGCGGCTCCTGCCGCCCCGAGCTGCGGGCGTTGCTGCGCGCTGCGCGGCTGAAGCGGTCCGCCTGATGCAGACCTTCCCGCTTTTCCTCACCTTGAGGGGCCGCCGTGCCCTGGTCGTCGGCGGGGCTGAGATGGCCGCGCGCAAGGCCGAGCTGCTGCTGGCGGCCGGCGCGCGCGTCTCGCTGGTGGCCGACACGGTGAACGGCGAGATCGCCCAGCTGATTGCCGAGGCGCGCATCTCCTGGGCAGGTCGCGCCTTCGAGGAGAGCGAGCTCGACGGCATGACTCTTGTCATCGTCGCGACCGACGACGAGGCCCTGCAGGCCCGTGTCTCCGCGGCAGCCGAGGCGCGCTGCCTGCCCGTCAACGTCGTCGACCGGCCCGAGCTCTCGAGCTTCATCATGCCGGCGATCGTCGATCGCGCGCCGGTCACCATCGCGATCTCGACGGGCGGCACCGCTCCGGCGCTCGCCCGCCGCATCCGCGCCGAGATCGAACGTACGCTTCCCGCGGCCCTCGGCCGTCTCGCGCGCTTCGCCGAGATCTTCCGGGAGCAGGTGCGCCGCACCCTGGTCGTGCCGCGCGCCCGCCGCCGCTTCTGGGATCGCGTGTTCGAAGGCCGGGTCGGCGAGCTGGCCCTGGCAGGCGACGAGATCGCCGCGCGCCGCGAGCTGATCAAGCTGCTGGACGGCGCCCGCCGCGAGACGCCGTCGCAGGGCATGGTCCATCTGGTGGGTGCCGGTCCCGGCGATCCCGATCTGCTGACGCTCAAGGCGCACCGCCTGCTGCAGCGCGCCGACGTCGTGGTCTACGACCGCCTGGTCTCGGCGGATGTGCTGGCGATGGCGCGCCGCGACGCCGAGCGGCTCTATGTCGGCAAGCGCCGCGCCCACCATTGCGTGCCCCAGGACGAGATCAACGAGCGGCTGGTGTCGTTCGCCCGCGCCGGCAAGAGCGTGGTGCGCCTGAAGGGCGGCGATCCGTTCGTGTTCGGCCGCGGCGGCGAGGAGCTCGAGGCGCTGGTCGACGCCGGCGTCGCCGTCGAGGTCGTGCCGGGCGTCACCGCCGCGCTGGGCTGTGCCTCGAGCGCCGGCATTCCGCTCACCCACCGCGACCACGCCCAGGCCTGTGTGTTCGTCACCGGCCACCTGAAGGACGGAAGCGTCGACCTCGACTGGGAGATGCTGGCCCGGCCGCGCCAGACCGTCGTCATCTATATGGGCGTCAATGCGCTCAGCCTGATCGCGGGCCGGCTCATCGCGCACGGCCTGCCGGCCTCGACGCCGGTCGCGCTGATCGAGAACGGCACCACGAACAAGGAAAGAAGGGTGGTCGGCACGCTCGCCACCATCGAACGACTGGCGCAACGCGCCCGTCTCGGCGGTCCGACGCTCTGCATGGTGGGTGAAGTGGTCGGGCTAGCCCTTAGTCGGGACCAGGATTTTCGCTTTGTGTCGCGAATCGGTCTCTGATATGGATGTCTGTGACATAAATGCAACAACTTCGGGGCGGGGATGCGTTTACTGGTATTGAGCCTGGCGACCGTGGCGGCCTTTGCCGGCCCGGGACTCGCCCAGACCAATGCAGGCGGTTCGACCGCGCCTGAGGTCGTCCGCGGTGAGACCGCCAAGCCCAGCACGACCAGCAAGAAGGCGGTCACGCCGCCCAAGACGGTGAACGTCCAGAGGACGGCGACCCAGCAGAAGGCGGCCCCGCAGAAGGTCACGCCCCAGAAGGCGGCGAGCGGTCCGCGCAAGACCACCCCCGAACAGCTCCGCGCCGCCCGCTACGGCGGCTTCGCGCCGGCCGCGCCGCTGCCCGCACCCGAACTCGACACCACGAGCCCGCGCAGCCTGAGCCTGATCAACTTCAACACCAAGGAAGAGCTCACGGTCACCTACTGGTCGAACGGCGCCTACTACCGCGATGCGCTGGACAAGCTGAACAACTTCCTGCGCGATTCCCGCGACAACACGGCGACCGAGATGGATCCGCTGCTGTTCGACGTGCTGTGGCACACCATGCGCGTCACGGGCTATGCCGGCTCGGTCGAAGTGCTCTCCTCCTTCCGCTCGCCCACCACCAATGCCTGGCTGGCCTCGGTCAGCCGCGGCGTGGCGCGTGACAGCCAGCACATGAACGGCAACGCCATGGACATCCGTTTCCCCGGTGTCCCCGTCTTCCGCATCCGCCAGGCCGCGCGCGCGCTCAACATGGGCGGCGTCGGCTTCTACCCGCGGTCCGGCTTCGTCCACATCGACACCGGCCCGGTCCGTTACTGGTAAAGCCATGAGCATCGAGATCGTCGAGGGCGACATCACGCGCCTCGACGTCGATGCCATCGTCAATGCCGCCAAGGAATCGCTGCTGGGCGGCAGCGGCGTCGACGGCGCCATCCATCGCGCCGCGGGGCCCGAGCTTCTTGCCGAATGCCGCACGCTCGGCGGCTGCCCAACGGGCGAGGCCCGCATCACCAGGGGCTACCGGCTGAAAGCACGCCACATCATCCACACGGTCGGCCCGGTGTGGCGCGGCGGCGGCCACGGCGAGCCCGAGCTGCTGGCGCGCTGCTACCGCAACTCGCTGGCGCTCGCCGTCGTGCATGGGCTGCGCAGCGTCGCCTTTCCCGCCATCTCGACCGGCATCTACGGCTATCCCAGGCAGGCGGCGGCGGAGATCGCCGTCCACGAGGTCCGCATGATCGGCATGATCGAGCGCGTGATCTTCTGCTGCTTCGACAGGGAAACCGCCGACCTCTATCGCGAGCTGCTGCCTTCCATGCCATCCTGAGCGCCGCGAAGGACGACGGGGCAGGGAACAGTGGCCAAGGTCAGGAACATCCTCTTCATCATGTGCGACCAGCTGCGAGCGGATCATCTGTCCTGCGCAGGCCATCCGCACCTCGCGACTCCTGCCATCGACGGGCTCGCCGAGCGCGGCGTGCGCTTCCCGCGCGCCTACGTGCAGTCGGGCGTCTGCGGCCCCAGCCGCATGAGCTACTACACCGGCCGCTACATGACGAGCCACGGCGCCACCTGGAACCGCGTGCCGCTCTCCTTGCGCGAAAAGACCCTGGGCGACTTCCTTACCCCCGCCGGCATCAAGGTGGCGCTGGCCGGCAAGACGCACGTGCTGCCCGACCTTGAGGGGCTGGAGCGCTACGGCATCGAGGGCGGCTCCGCGCTCGATGCGCTCTTGCGCGCCGGCCGCTTCGAGGAGATCGACCGCTACGACGGCCACCATCCGCCGGGCAAGGAGAGCGGCTACGCCGACTATCTCCGCGGGCAGGGCTACAATTCCGACGATCCGTGGAGCGACTACGTCATCGCCGCCGACGGGCCCGACGGCGAGAAACTCTCGGGCTGGCACATGCGCAACGTCCATCTGCCGGCGCGTGTGAAGGAGGAGCATTCCGAGACCGCCTACATGACGCGCGAGGCCATGCGCTTCATGGACGGGATGGGCGACAGGCCATGGTGCCTGCACCTCTCCTACGTGAAGCCGCACTGGCCCTACATGGCGCCCGCGCCCTACCACGACATGTACGGCGCCGCCGATTGCCTGCCGCTGAACCGCGACGAGCGGGAGCGGGTGGACGAGCATCCCGTGCTGGCCGCCTACCGCGAGCACGAGGAGTCGGTCTCGTTCTCGCGCCCCGAGGCGCCGGGCATCGTGCGCCCCGCCTACATGGGCCTGATCCGGCAGCTCGACGACTGGCTCGGGCGTCTGTTCGCCCACATGAAGGCGAGCGGCCGCCTCGACGACACGCTGATCTTCTTCACCTCCGACCACGGCGATTTCCTGGGCGACCATTGGCTGGGCGAGAAGGAGATGTTCTACGAGGAGGCGCTGCGTGTGCCCTTCATCGTGGTCGATCCCGACCCCGAGGCCGACCTGACGCGCGGTACGGTCGACGAGCGCTTCGTCGAGGCGATCGACGTCGTGCCGACCATCCTAGAGGCGCTCGGCCTGCCGCCGCACGACCATCTCGTCGAGGGCCGTTCGCTGGTGCCGCTCACCCGCAAGGTCCATCTCGAGAGCTGGCGCGATGCGGTCTTTTCCGAGCTCGACTACGCCTTCCGCGAGGCGCGGCTGATCCTGAAGCGCAAGCCAGGAGAGTGCCGCGCCATCATGGTCCGCACCGACCGCTGGAAATACGTCTGGTGGCAGGACTTCCGGCCGATGCTGTTCGACCTCGCGCACGACCCGAGGGAACGCCGCGACCTCGGCGCCAACGGCAACTACGCCCACATCCGCCGCGAGATGGAGGAGCGCATCGCCACCTGGTCGCGCGCGCGCAAGACCCGCGTCACGGTCGACGATTCCTACGTCGCCCAGCGCACCGCCACCCACCGGAAGGCCGGCATCTTCTTCGGCCAGTGGTGAACGCCACAAGGGCGGTGCGGTCGCGCAGATCGAGCGTCACCCGAATTCACGAAGGTGCGCCCGTCGAACGCCGCATCCGTCCCCACAGCCCGAGGCCGATCATCAGCACCGTGACGGCCCCAATCACCATCAGCGTCGACGTCGGCACGTAGAAGGTGGTGTAGACCTCCCAGCCGAGGGGGCGCAGGGCGTCCGAAACCTGGGTGTAGATTCCCACGAGATGGCCGCCCAGCGTGCCGGTGATCCCGAGCAGAACGCTGCCGAGGATCGCCAGTCCGGCCATGATCCAGCGCATCACGCCGTCCCAGACGGCTTCGCCCTGGATCCACCGCGTCGCCAGCAGCAGGTGATTGCGGCCGAGCGGCGTCGACGAGACGGTTTCCCACGACCATACCTGGGTGCCGACCGCGTAGGCGACCAGGCCGGCGATCAGACCGAGCGTCAGCAGCGGAACGAGCGCGCGGTCGACGGCCTTGGCGAGCGGCCCGTCGGAAAGGGCGCGCCAGACGATCGCCAGGGTCGCGGTCATCCACAAGGCGATCGGAAAATGAACCAGGACGACGTGATAGGCGGCCATGGTCAGACTCCTTGCTTGGGGGCGAGCAGGTTCAGGGCGATGCCGAAGCCGGCGATAAGCAGGACACCGGCGAACACGGTGAACAACCACTGGCGACGGATCGCATCGGCGAACTCTGCCTCCACGCCGTAGTGCGCGAGCTGGGACTCGCTGTGGCGGTATTTGACGGGCACGCCCTTGTCGATGCTCGTGGCGCCGGCGTGCTTCTTGCTGTTGAGGAGCGGCCAGCTGACCTGGCCGGGATAGAACAGCGTCACGTCGGTCCACGCCTGCCGCCAGTCCGGCGCGGCGCCGGTGAATTTCGCGGCGACGATCTCGGACGGCCGGCCCAGGCCCAGCGAGAAGGGCAGCGAGACGTAGTGCCAGCGTTCCTGCTGGGCGTTGCGATGCACGGAGAAGGCGACCTGGTAGGCGCCCTGGTCGCGCAGGATCTTGTCGTCGAGCGGGTGCCCGGTGTCGAGCCGCCGCTGCAGGATCACGTCCCAGTAGCCGTCCTTCCAGCGCCCTTCGCCGCTCACGGCGATGTCGCCGCGCGAGCCGTCGGCCGGCGTCAGGATGCGGCGGGGGAGCGTGTCGCCCTCGGCCCAGCCGGCTTTGGGATCGAACGGCACAGCCTGGTCGGCGCGCAGATAGTAGATGTCGCCGAAGCCCAGCCGGCCCTGGACGATGTCGTCCCAGCGCAGGCCCTTACGGCCGGCCCTTGCCGGATCCAGCATCAGCTTCGGCTGCTTGGCCTCTCTGTCCCAGTTCGTCGAGTAGGACGAACGGCCGGCGTCACCGAGGCGCGCGGCGCCGATGTTCTGGTCGTCGGAGATGTTCAACGGATTGGAACGATGGGCGCGCCAGTGCCACAGATCGAGAAAGTAGCCGGCCTTGCGCTGGGCGGCGAGCTCTGACTCGGAGACGAGCGCCGACCAGTCGCCGACGACCCGCCGCGTTGCCGGCAGATATTTCGAGACCTCGACCTGCTTCATCCGCTGCCCGAGATCGGGATGTGCCCGTACCGCCTTGGCATCGGCCGATTGGCTGAACGTGGTGATTCCGTCGCCGACGGTGATGTAGCCGCCATAGCGGCCGAACTCGGGCACGCCCCCGTCGTCGAGCATCATCGCGACCCGATCCTCGGCCAGGCCGTTCGGCTCCGAGCCCGCTGCCGCCTCGCCCCGCACCACCCACTTCCCGCCCTGGAACACCAGCACGTCGTGATGGATGCCCGGGCGCGCCGAGGGCCAGCGGTAGCGGAAGAAGATGTCCTGGTCGTTGTATGCCGCCTTGACCTGCAGCGGCATGGTGAGCGGTGTGGGGATCGCGATGTGCCGGTCGGGATCGTTGCGGACGATGCCCGTCCCATGGGTCACCCACGAAACGCCGAGCGCACCGAGAAACAGAGCAAGCACTACATACAAGAGTTGAAGCCGTCGCATGTTACGCCTCTTGTGTTGTTCTGCTTGCTTGCTAGACAAGATGCGCACGGCAATGCCGCGAGGCTTTGATGTCGATCAAGGTAATGCAATCGTGTTGCTTCGCATTCGCGACGCAGATGCCGAATTGCACTTCGAAGCGGTGCGGCTGCGGATGGACGATGTTCTGCGGGCCGACCACCCATCGTGGCGATGCCCACGGGACGGCGGGCATGCTCTTCAGCTCCTGGTGAGTGAAGTGGGCGAGGGGCCATGAGGCGGAGCGTGCGCAACACCGTTCTTTCCGCGCTGCTGCTCGGCGGGTTCGTCGCGGGCGCCATCGCGCTGTCGTCGGCGGCGTGGAGCGCGGTCCTCGCCGTCGTCCTGGGCCTTGCCGGCGTCGCCCTGCTGACCGGCGACCGCTGGCGCACGGGCGCGCTGCTCGCGAGCGCGCTGGCGGCTGCGGTGAGCCTGCTCAATGTCCTGGCCGATCTGCTGTCGCCCGCCGGCGACGGATCGGCCGTCGTGCGCACGAGCACGCCGGCGCAATGGGTTGCACCCGAGCCGGTGCTGGGCCTTCGCCTGCTGCCCGGCCTCACGATCGTGGAGACCGCGACCTACGACGGCCGCACGCTCTATCGCGCCACCTACACCACGACCGGCGAGGGCACGCGTACGACGCCGCCGGCGCCGGCCGGCGCGCCGACCTACCTCTTCATGGGCGCCTCGGTCATGTTCGGCCAGGGCCTGTCGGACGACGAGACGTTGCCCGCCCGCTTCGCCGCCCTGACCGGCGGCCGGGTGCGCACCGTCAACTTCTCGGCCCCGGGCTACGCCGTGAACAATCTCGTGCGCGCCTTCGAGGTCGGCCGGTTGGACGGCTACCGGGGCGTCGCTGCCGTCGTGACCTGGATCACGCCGTCCCTGCTCGAATGGGGTGCCGGCGATGCCGAATGGCTCGCGGAGTCGCCGCGTTACGTGCTCGGCGGCGGCGAGCCGGGCCACACCGGCACCTTTCGCGAGCATCGCTTCGCCGATCCGCTCGCCGGCCTCGCCTATCTCGCGCGCAAGCACCTGCCGTTCGTGCGCCGGATCGGCGAGCGCCAGCGCCAGGAGGCGCAGGCCGACCTCTTCGTCGCCATGGTGGTGCGCCTGCAGGCACTGGCGCGTGAGCGGCTGGGCGCGCCGCTGATCGTCGTGCATTCGTGGTTCGACGGCGACGATCGCCTCGCGGCGGTGCTGGATCGCCTGCGCGCGCAGGACGTGCCGCTGCTGTCGGTCGCCGAGCAGACGCACGGGCGGCCGTTCGGCGAGCTGCAGTTCCCGCACGACGGCCATCCCACGGCCCTCACCGACGAGCTGATCGCGATAGAACTGAAGCGGCGGCTGGTCGGGCCCTGAGCGCCGTCGCGCGGCCAGCCGCGCCTTATGCCGCCTTCTTCATGACGACGCGGCGGGTGAGCGGGGCGAGGTAGTCCTCGCCCAGCGTCTCGCTCTCCAGCAGCTTGCGCGCCGTCTCGTCGAGCAGGGCGCGGTTGTCCTCCAGGATGGCCCGCGCCCGCTCGAGGCAGGCGCTGATGATGCCCAGGATGGCGGCATCCATCTTGGCCGCCGTCGCGTCGCTGTACCAATGGCCGGCCGCCATCGCGCCGGGCACCGGCGTCAGGAAGGGCGCCGCCTCGCCCTCGTAGGCCACCGGCCCGACCTCGGGCGCCATGCCGAAGCGCGTCACCATGCTGCGCGCGATGTCGGTCGCCTTGCCGAGATCGTCGGTGGCGCCGGTCGACACCGAGGGAAAGCGCAGCATCTCGGCCGCGCGGCCGCCCAGCAGCACGGTCAGCCGGTCCTCGAGCTCGGTCCGGCTCATCAGGAAGCGGTCCTCGAGCGGGCGCTGCATGGTGTAGCCCAGCGCGCCGACGCCGCGCGGGATGATCGACACCTTCTGCACCGGGTCGCTGCCGGGCAGCGCCATCGCCACCAGCGTGTGGCCGATCTCGTGGTAGGCGATGGTCTCGCGTTCGCGCGGATTGAGGATGCGGCTGCGCTTCTCGAGGCCGCCGACGATGCGCTCGATGGCGCGCGTGAAATCGTCCAGCGTCACGTCCTGGCCCTCGCGGCGCGTCGCCAGCAGGGCCGCCTCGTTCACCAGGTTGGCGAGGTCCGCGCCGGTGAAGCCCGGCGTCAGCGCCGCGATCTGGCCGATGTCGGTTCCTTTCGCGAGCTTCACCTTGCGCACGTGGACGGCCAGGATGTCGGCGCGTCCCTTCTTGTCCGGCCGGTCGACCATCACCTGGCGGTCGAAGCGGCCGGCGCGCAGCAGGGCGGGGTCGAGGATCTCCGGCCGGTTGGTGGCGCCCAGCAGCACGATGCCGGCCTTGGGATCGAAGCCGTCGAGCTCGGACAGGAGCTGGTTCAGCGTCTGCTCCTTCTCGTCGTGGCCGCCCAGCGCGAAGGAGCCGCGGGCGCGGCCGAGCGCATCGAGCTCGTCGATGAAGATGATGCAGGGCGCATGCCGGCGTGCCTGCTCGAAGAGGTCGCGCACGCGGGCGGCGCCGACGCCCACGAACATCTCGACGAACTCCGCGCCCGAGATCGAGAAGAACGCCACGCCCGCCTGTCCGGCGACGGCGCGCGCCAGCAGGGTCTTGCCGGTGCCCGGCGGGCCGACCAGCAGGATGCCCTTGGGCAGCCGGGCGCCCAGCCGGCTGTGCGCCTCGGGGTCCTTCAGGAAGTCGACGATCTCCTTCAGTTCGGCCTTGGCCTCGTCGACGCCGGCCACGTCGTCGAAATCGACGCCGGTGCTCTTCTCCAGGTAGACGCGCGCCTTGCTCTTGCCGATCGCCAGCAGCCCGCCCTCCGGCCCCATGCCGGTCTGCATGCGGCGGATGACGAACAGCCAGATGCCGACGAACAGCGCGGTCGGCACCACCCACGACAGGATGGCCTTCAGCCAGCCCGAATCGTGCTCGGCCTTGTAGGTGATCTTGTACTTGGCCAGGAACTCCGCGATGTCGGGCTGCAGCTTCTCGGTCATGAACTCCGGCTTCTCGCCGGCTTCGGGCTTGGCGAGCGTGCCGCGGATGTAGGTGTCGCCCACCGTCACCTCGCCGACGCGGCCGGCGTCGAGCAGGGCGCGGAACTCGCTGTAGGGGATGCGGTCGACTTTCTGCTGCTGCTGCCACAGGTCGCGCACCACCGTGATCGCGATGAGCGCGATGACCAGGTAGACGAAGTTGACGAGATGGTCTCTTTTCACGATCCGGCGGCCCCCTATCGCGGCATCGGATCGGCCTTGTCGAGCACCAGCTCGAACGGCCGGCCGAGCTCGCCGCTCACCAGCGGCAGCGGTGCGTTCAGGCGGAACAGGACCTGGCGCGCCAGCACGATGCGCGCAGTGAGTGCGAGCCGTCGCCCCTCGAACGAGGTCTCGCGCGGCAGGCGCAGCGCGAACGGCATCGGCACCTGCCAGCCGCTGCGCACGACCTGCTCGGCCAGCACCTCTCCCGCTGGGTCGGTGGCGAAATCGAGCAGTTGCACGCGCAGCTCGGCGCCGCGCGGCAGCGGCAGGCGCTCGCGGTAGGTCGCCAGGCCGTCGACGACCAGGGCGGGCGGCAGCTCGTCGCCCAGCCGCCGCATCAGGCGGCTGGCATGGAACATCAGCGCCTGGCCCTGCGAATCGAGCACGCAGGTGAAGCGGAACGGCACGCCGGTGCCGTTGCGCCGCCGCAGTGTGCCGGTGCCGGTGAGGGTCGTGGCGATTGGCTGCATGCCGATCTGGTCCTCGGTCCGCTCGACCGCCAGCCAGGGCGCGCCGTCGAGCGCCACCGTGCCGAACGCGGCGTCGGCCTGACGCGTGTCGAGCCCGACACGGCCCGCGCAGCGCGACAGCGCGGCCGTGGAAATGCCGCCGGCATCGTCCGCCAGCGCCGGCATGGCGAGGCCCGCGGCCAGCAGAATGAGACTGAGGAGACGCATCCCGACCCCTGAAAGGTACGGGATTATTCTAGGTCGGGCCCCGCGGCGCCGGCCTGATCTGGATCAAGCCCGCTCAGCGCTTGCGGACGAACTCGGCGCGCAGCACCAGGCCCTTGATGCTCTCGTGCCGGCAGTCGATCTCCTGCGGATCGCCGGTCAGCCGGATCGACTTGATGACGGTGCCCCGCCGCAGCGTCTGGTTGGCGCCCTTGACCTTGAGGTCCTTGGTCAGCACGACGCTGTCGCCGTCGGCCAGCAGGTTGCCGACCGAATCGCGCACCTCGACCGCCTCGGCCGCCGCCTTCTTCGCCTTCGCCTCGGCAGCGGGAATCCATTCGCCGCTGGCTTCGTCGTAGACATACTCGTCGTCGCCGGTGTCGGCCATCGTCGCCTCGATCAGTGCAGGACTCGTCGTCCAGATTGGGAGACAGCGCTCTACAGGGTGGGGGGCGGTGTCGCAAGCTTCGGCGATGTCGTTCCGGGGCCGCGATTCACCGCTGCCGCGCGTCCGCGATCACCTGGCCCAGCCGCTGGCGCAGCCGCGCCACGTGATAGCGCCGCGGGTTGCGCTCGAGCTGCGCCGCGCGCCAGGTCGAGCGCTCGGCCACCGGCACGACGCAGTCGGCGAGCGCGCCGCGGGCGCGGTCGTAGATGCCCGCCTCCATGTAGCTCAGCGCATGGACCAGGTGGCTCTCCTCCCAGCTGTCGGGCTGGCGGTCCATCGCCTCGAGCTGGTCGAGGATCGCCGCGAAGGCCTCGTGCACCTCCTGCTTCTCTTCGGTCGAGTATCTCGCCATGACGCTTCGTCCCTTCGCAGTCGGTCGGCGGGATCGTATGGCCTCGTGATGCCGTGCGCCCGGTCGATCAGGCGCCTCTCCCGTGATGTCTCTGTGACGGCACGCAGAATCGCCGCCTCCGCTCCACCGGCCGGCGGGGCCGCAGGCATGCAGGAAACTCGTCCTGTTGTGCATCGCGATCTGCACTGCATGTGCTATTTCAGGAGCCGGGGAGGCTCGATGATCAAATCCATCCTGGCGATATCCGAGGGCGGTCCGGACGCGGCGCTGTCGTTCCGTCTTGCCGCGCGCATCGCCGGCCTGTTCGAAGCCACGGTCGACGCCGTGCACTTTTCCGAGGCGCGGCGGCACGAGCTCGACATCACGCGCCAGTCGATGCCCTTCCTCGCGAGGGTGTCCGACGAGCGCATCTCCGAGCACGCGATCGAATCCCGGCGCGCCTTCGACGAGCTGCTGGCCGGATTGCCCGGCGCCACCTTCACGGGCGACGAGACGGTGACGCTGGAGCGCATCGTCGCGTTGGGCCGCCTCGCCGACCTGCTGGTGATCGGCCGGCCGGGCGTCGCCGCCGATGCCGCCGACGCGATCGCGCCCGCGACGGTGCGGGCCGCCATATACGAAAGCGCGCGGCCGGTGGTCGTGGCGCCGCCCTATCTCAAGACCACAGGCATCGACCGCGTGGTCGTCGCCTGGAACGGCAGCCAGCAGGCCGCGCGCGCCGTGAGTTCGGCGCTGCCCTTCCTGCGGCGGGCGGAGAAGGTGGCCATCGTCGTCGCGGGTGGCACCACCGGCGCGCACGATCCGGCGCCGCTCCTGCGCATGCTGGGCCGCCACGACGTCGAGGCCACGGTGTCGACGCTCGAGCACGAGGACACGTCCGGCCGGGCGCGCGGCCGCGCCCTGATCGAGCGTGCGACGATGCTCAGCGCCGACATGCTGGTGATGGGCGCCTACGGCCATGGCGGGCTGACCAACTTCCTCGGGCTGGGCGGCGCCACCGCCCAGGTGGTCGCGACCTGCCCGGTGCCGCTGCTGCTGGCGCATTGAGCCGGCGGATGGCGTGATCGGCGGACGCACGGCGATCACCAGCTGACGCGACAAAAGTCCGGACGCGGGCCCCCGAAGCGTGTACAAGGCGCGCCATGACACAAAACGCATTCGGCAAGCACATGGTGTGGACGGTCGACCCGCGCACCCAGGCGGAAATCGGCATCGGCTATTCGAGCCTGGCGGAAGCCCAGGCCGAGGCCGTGAAGCTCGAGAACGTGGGCTACAGAATCCTGCGGATCGAGCCCACGACGCTGCCCAAGCCGAACTCCTGATCGGGCGGGCTGGGGGCGCGCCACTCAAGGCGCTTGGTTATAGGCGCCGAAGGCGCGCGATCTTCATTGCCCTCAGGCCCGAAGCTGACAGCACTGCCAGCAGCCATGCTCAGGTGGCGACCAGCCATGCATTCTAGGACTTGCAGGTTCAGCAGGAAATGATAGGGTGTTTCCGCTAGCGTGAACCAGTGCGCCCGGCCCCGGCAACGAGGATCCGGGCCTTGTCATGTCCAGGGCAGGTCGCGGCTTGGTTACAAGCCGCCATGCGCTGCAATGTCCGAGAGCGTCGACGGCTGCCACTGCAAGCACGAGGTCCCTGAAGGCGACGCGCCGGGATTACCTCGCGCGCGATGACAGGAGCGCTGAGCAGGTCCGTCGATTGGGCCTGAGTCGAAAACGCGCGCGGCACTGTTCAGGCCGCTGGCGGTAAGCGCTTGTCCGCGCTCTCAAATCGGCCGTTCGCCGGTTCGATTGCCGGACACCTGGCCGGACAGTTCCCGAACAACTCGTGTTCGGAAAATCGCCGGCCGGGAGCGTCGCCTACTTCAACTCGCAGGAGTCGATCAGCCAGGGCTCGTGCCTGGCGGCGTCCACCCATTCCTTCATCGCGGGGTGGGCGAGCACGGCCGCGCAGTAGGCGTTGCCGGCCTCGTCGAGGGCGACGCCGAAGGTTTTGAAGCGCGTCACGACGGGCGCAAACATCGCGTCGGCCGCGCCGAAGGTGCCGAACAGGAAGCCGTCGTCCTTCTGGAAGGCGCCGGCAAAGCGCTTGCGGCAATCGCGCCACAGGCTCGTGATGCGCTCGATGTCGGCGCGCACCGCCGGGGTCATGCCCTTGCCGGGATACGAGGCGCGGATGTTCATCGGCATGTTGGTGCGCAGGTCGACGAAGCCTGCATGCATCTCGGCCGAGATCGAACGGGCATGGGCGCGCGCCGCCGCCGAGGGCGGCCATAGGCCGGCTTCGGGCTTGATGTCGTTCAGGTATTCGGCGATGGCGAGCGAGTCCCACACCGCGAGCCCGCGGTGCAGCAGCACCGGCACCTTGCCCGACGGGGAATGCTTGCGGATCGCTCCTTGCGTGTCCGGCCGGTCGAGCGGGATCACGATCTCGTCGAACTCGATCCGGGCGATGCGGGCCATCAGCCAGCCGCGCAGCGACCACGACGAATAGTTCTTGTTGCCGATCACCAGCGTGAATTCGGCCATGCATCCCCTCCTTGCCAGCCATGGAGTTTGACCGGCAATGTTGAACCTTATCCTACTATTCCTGGTGAGCATGGCCATGTCGCTGCCGTTCGTCGACCGTTCTTCTTCTTCGCTCCCCCTGCAGTTTGTCGGGCAATCGAAGTGGCGCGCGTGGCTCAAGGCCCAGTCCGCGGCGCGGCGCGGCTGGATCGACTCGCTGGGACTCGCCGGCGCCGCCGGCGATCTCGCCGTGCTGCCAGGCCGCGACGGCAAGGCCGCGGGCGCCGTGCTCGTGATCGCGAACAAGCCGGTGCTGTGGGATTTCGGCGCGCTGTCGTCGAAGCTGCCCCCCGGCGTGTGGCGGATCGAAGGAGAATCGGACGCGGTGTCGCCGACCGACATCGCCGTGGCGATCGGGCTCGGCGCCTGGAAGTTCGAGCGCTACAAGGCGACCAAGAGCAAGCCGGGCGCGCGCTTCCTGTGGCCGGCCGGCGCCGACCGCGCACGCGCTGAAGCGACCGTCGAGGCAATCTCGTTGGCGCGCGATCTCATCACCACGCCGTCGGCCGACATGGGGCCGGCCGAGCTCGCGGCCGCTGCGCAGGATCTCGCGAAGACGCACAAAGCCAAGGCGAAGGTGATCGTGGGTGACGATCTCCTGAAGCAGAACTGGCCGATGGTGCATGCGGTGGGCCGCGCCTCGGCGCGCGCGCCGCGGCTGATCGACCTGGTGTGGGGCCGCGAGGGCGACCCGAAGGTGACGCTGGTCGGCAAGGGAGTGTGCTTCGACTCGGGCGGCCTCGATCTCAAGCCGTCGACCGGCATGCTGATGATGAAGAAGGACATGGGCGGGGCGGCCACCGTGCTGGCCGTCGCCTCGATGGTGATGGCGGCCAGGCTGCCGGTCAGGCTGCGCGTGCTGATCCCGGCGGTCGAGAACTCGGTGTCGGGCAACGCCTTCCGGCCGATGGACGTGGTGCCGACGCGCAAGGGCATCACGGTCGAGATCGGCAACACCGACGCCGAGGGCCGCCTGATTCTGTGCGACGCGCTGCACGAGGGCGCCTCGGAGAAGCCCGCGATGATGATCGATTGCGCGACGCTCACGGGGGCGGCCCGCGTGGCGCTGGGGCCGGACCTGCCGGCGCTGTTCTGCAACGACGACGATCTCGCCGACGCGCTGATCGCGGCGGGGGAGCAGATCACCGACCCGATGTGGCGCCTGCCGCTGTTTTCGAACTACCGCCGCCTGCTCGACAGCAAGGTGGCCGACATCAACAACGTCTCCTCGGGCGCCCTGGGTGGCGCCATCACGGCCGCACTCTATCTCAAGGAGTTCGTGCCCGACGACGTGCCGTGGGCGCATTTCGACATGATGGCGTGGAACGGCACCAGCCGGCCGGGCCGCCCCGAGGGCGGCGAGGCGCAGGCCGCGCGCGCCATCTTCCATGCCATCGAGGATCGATTTCGGGACAGGTGAGTTCTGGACAGCAGTTCTGGACAGTTATGGACAGGTGTCCATTCCGGCCCGGAAAAGGCAATGATTCCAACGGGCCGAGTTCTGGACAGTCCGATTCTGGACAGTCAGGTGTCCAGAATCAGTAGCCGGTGACCGGATCGACCGTGTGGATGAGCGGCTGGCCGGCCCGCATCCGCCTTATGTTCTCGATGACGCCCGGCGAGGCGGTCCTGGGGTTGGTGGCGCCGGCGATGTGCGGCGTCACGTGCACCTTGGGGTGTGTCCAGTAGGGGTGGTCCGCGGGCAGCGGTTCGGTATTGAACACGTCGAGGGCGGCACCGGCGATGTGGCCGGCCTCGATCGCGGCGATCAGCGCCTCGTCGACCACGTGCCCGCCGCGCGCCATGTTGATCAGGTAGGCGCCCTTGGGCAGCGCGGCGAACGTCCCGGCATCGAGGATACCCTTGGTGTCGCGCGTCAGCGGCAGCACGTTCACCAGCATGTCGGTGCGGGCAAGGAACGCCGCCAGCCCGTCCTGGCCGTGGAACGTCTCGACGCCCGGCACGGTCTTCTGCGTGCGGCTCCAGCCCGCCGTCGGGAAGCCGAGGGCGGCGAACTTCTTCGCCGTGTCCTGGCCGATCGAGCCCAGGCCCATGACGCCGACGCGGCGGTCGATCGTGTCGACGAACGCCTCGGGCTGCCACTTCTTCGCCCGCTGGCTCGCTTCGTACCTGTCGATGTCGCGGTGGTGGCGCAGCGCCCAGTAGATCGCGTACTCGCTCATCTGGCCCACCAGGCCGTCGTCCATGATGCGCACGATGGGCACACCTGCCGGCAGCCGGTCGTCGGCCAGCAGGTGGTCGACGCCCATGCCGAGCGACACGATCAGCTTCACGTTCGGAAAGGAGGCGATCAGCCCGGCCGGCGGCTTCCACGCCAGCGCGACCTCGATGTCTTCCTTGTTGCCCAGCGCGTCGAGCGTGCGGAAGTCGACCGGGCCGAGGCCCGCCTCGAGGACCTTCCTCCAGAGGACGCCGTCGGTGTCGCGGCTGATGTAGGCGATGGCGTCAGGCATGGCGTGTCCGGAATACGTAGTGCTGCAGGCTCCAGGCGACCGCTGCAAGGACGATGCCGGCGAGGTCGCTGATCGTGCCCGGCGTGATGAGGCAGATCGCAGCGGCCGCCAGAACGACGCGCGGCACCGCCGACAGCGCCTCGGTGAACCAGCCTTCGGTGGCGCAGGCCAGCAGCCAGACGCCGACCGCGGCGGTGACGAAGGTGTGGGCGATCTCCCAGAAGGTGCCCTGGCCCAGCAGCACCGGGCTGTAGAAGAACATGAACGGCACCAGGAAGGTGGCCAGCCCCATCTTCACGGCGATCCACGAGGTCTTCCACGGATCGGCCTTGGCCATGCCGGCGGCGGCGAACGAGGCGACGGCGACCGGCGGCGTGATCGCCGACAGCACGGCGAAATAGAAGATGAACATGTGCGCCACGAGCTTGGGCACGCCGATCTGCTGCAGGCCGGGCGCCACCACCGCCGCGCCGATTGCGTAGGCGGCCGTGGTCGGCATGCCCATGCCGAGGATGGTGATGATGATCATGGTGAAGACCATGGCGAGCAGCTGATTCTGCCCGGCGATCGACTGCATGATCTGCGCGAAGCGGCCGCCGATCCCGGTGAGCGCGATGACGCCCACGATGACGCCCGCCGCGGCGCAGACTGCCACGAGCTGGATGCAGTCCTTGGCGCCCATCTCCAGCGCCTCGATCACGGCGCGGCCGCCCATGACATCGTCGCCGCGCCGCCACCGGATGCGGCCATCTTCGTTGCGAAAGCCGTTCAGCCAGCTCACGACGATGCAGAGGCCCATGCCCAGCGCGGCGGCGAGGAAGGCCGAGTAGCCGGTGATGAAGGCCCAGATCAGCACGGCGATCGGCGCCAGCATGTAGAGCCGCATCAGCAGCGGCTGAAGCCGCGGCAGCTCGCTGCGCGGCAGGCCGCGGAGATTGTGCTTCGCCGCATGCAGGTCGCAGTGGGCGTAGCAGGCGATGTAGAACAGCAGGCAGGGGATGATCGCGGCCGCCGCGATCTCGGCGTACTTGAGGCCCGTCACCTCGGCCATGATGAAGGCGGCCGCCCCCAGCACCGGCGGCGTGATCTGGCCGCCGGTCGACGAGGTCGCCTCGATGGCGCCGGCGGTGTTCCGGTCGTAGCCGACGCGGCGCATCATCGGGATCGTGACCGCGCCGGAGGCGACGACGTTGGCGACCGACGAGCCGCTCACCGAGCCGAACATCACGCCGGACAGCACGGCCACCTTGGCCGGCCCGCCGCGCGCCCAGCCGACCAGCGCGACCGACAGGTCGTTGAAATAGTCGCCGGCCTTGGAGCGCCCAAGGAAGGCGGCGAAGACGGTGAACATGATGATGAAGGTCGACGACACTTCGAGCGTCGGCCCGAAGACGCCGAGGTTGCTGTAGAGGTACGGAAAGACGAACCACAGGTCGGTCAGCGACTTGTTGTGGTAGAGCGGCGAGCCCTCGGGAAAGACGTGGCCGAACATGGCGTAGAGCATGAACGTGCCGGCGATGATCGTGAGCGCGTTGCCGGCCGTGCGGCGGGTGAACTCGAACACCACGACGAGGCCGACCAGGCTGTAGACGAGGTCGGGCGTCTCGTAGACGGCGCCCTGGTTCATCTGCAGGTCGTCGAGGTTGCGCCACATGTAGACGGCGCAAGCGAGCGCCCCCAGCATCAGCAGCCAGTCGTACCAGGGAATGCCCTTGGTGCCGCGGTTCTTGGCCAGGCTGTAGAAGCCGAAGCCCAGGGTGGCGCCCCAGGCGAGATGGATGGCGCGGAACAGCTCCTGGTCGATGTTGGCGGCGACCGCGCGGTAGAAGACCTGCCCCAGCCCGAAGGCGGTGTCGATCTCCTTGACCACGACCGGTCCCACCAGCACCCAGAGGTGAAAGGCGGAGAAGCCGGCGCACAGCCAGAAGAACAGCTTCTGCTCCCACGGCCGTTGCTCGCGGCGGCCGCCGGAATACTCGAGGTCGTCGACGTCCACCTGGCCGACGTCGTTGATGTCGGCCGGTGCTGCCGGATTGCTGCCTGCTGCCATGATCTCTCCCGTACGCCCCACGGTCTGTCGCCGCGTTCGCCTGCCGACGTCCCTTCCCGAACCCTGAATAGCAAAACGCCCGCTCCGATGGGAGCGGGCGTCCTGGCGAAGTTTCGCGCGTTGCTGCCTACTTGGGCAGCGTCGCCGGATTGAGCTGGATGCCCTTTTCCTTGTAGTAGCGCACCGCGCCGGGATGGAACGGCAGGAAGGCATTGCGGTTGGCATTAGCTGCGACGGTTTCGGAGGCCGCCGCATGGCCCTGAACCATCGCCGCGTTGTTCTCCAGGATAGTCTTGGTGACCAGGTAGGCGACATCGTCGGACATGGACTTGTTGGCAATGCCGAAATTGTAGAGCCCCAGGGTCTTCTGGTCCGTGGTCTGTGTCTTGTAGGTGCCCTTGGGAATCACGGCGTCCGAGAATTCCGGCAGCTTCTTGCGGATCGCCTCGCGCTCGGCGTCGGTCCAGGTGAAGAATACGACCTCCTTCTCGGCATCGAGCTGCGAGAAGATCGGGATCGGCAGGCCGGCGCCGAAGCAGAAGGCATCGAGGATGCCGTCGCCGAGCTGGCTGCCCATGTCGGCACCCTGGCCGTTGCGGATGGTGGCCTTCAGGCCGAGCGCTTCGAAGAACAGCGGAATGTAGGTGCCCGGCGTGCCGGCCTTCGGTCCGACGCCGACCGTCTTGCCGTCGAGCTGCTTGAAGCTGGTGAGGCCGGACTTCTTGAGCGCTACGCACTGCATCGGCGTGTCGTACATCGGAAACAGCGCGCGGATGTCCGCATACTTCTTGCCTTTGGTCCACGGGCCGGTTCCGGTCCATGCCTGCAGGGCGACGCCCATCGTCGTCATGCCCAGATCGATCTTCTTCTCTTCAACCAGGATGACGTTCTGGTTCGGGCCCTGGGTCTGTTGGGTCGAGACCTGGATACCCGTCTTGTCCGTCAGGACCTTCGCGACCACGCCGCCATAGACGAAGTAGGTGCCGCCGACCGATGCCGTTCCCAGCGTCAGGGTCTTCGGCTGGGCGACGGCGGCCGTTGCGGTGACGACGACGGCAGCGGCAATCAGGCCTCGACGCAGGTACTTCATGTGATCGTTCCTCCCGAAACGGTTGGGCCCGCTGACACGGCGAGCGTTCTGATTGCCGACTCTTATGGGCAGTACACTTGGACTGCAAGCCCGTCGTCTATTTCGCCAGCGTCGCCGGGTCGAGCTTGATCCCTTTTTCCTTGTAGTAGCGCACCGCACCGGGGTGGAAAGGGAGGAAATTGTTGCGCACGGCATTGGCCGCGACCGTTTCTTTCGCCGCGGCATGGCCCTTCACCAGCAGGGCGTTGTTCTCCAGCACCGTCCTGGTGATCAGATAGGCGGTGGCGTCCGGCATGTCCTTGTTCACGATCGCGAAATTGTACAGTCCGACCGTCTTCTGGTCCGCCGTCTGCTGCCGGTAGGCGCCCTTCGGAATGGTCGATTCGGAGAATTCCATCATCGCGTTGCGAATCGTGGTGATGTCGTCGGACGTCCAAGTATAGAAAACGACCTGCTGGTCGGCGTCGAGCTGCGAGAAGACCGGCACCGGCACGCCCGCGGAGAAGCAGAAGGCATCGATCAGCCCGTCCTTGAGCTGGTTGCCCATATCGTCGCCCTGGCCGTTGCGCATCTTCGCCTTCATGCCCAGCGCGTCGAAGATCAGCGGAAAGTAGGTGCCGGGTGTGCCGGCCTTGGGCCCGACGCCCACGACCTTGCCTTCGAGTTGCCGGAAGGCGGTTATGCCAGACTTCTTCAGCGACACACACTGCAGGGGCGTGTCGTACATGGGAAACAGCGCGCGGATGTTTTCGTACTTGCGGCCCTTCGTCCAGGCGCCGCTTCCGGTCCAGGCCTGAAGCGCGAGCCCCATCGTCGTCATGCCGATGGCGAGCTTCCTGTCGTCGACCATGATGACGTTCTGCAGCGGCCCCTGGGTTTGTTGCGTCGACACCTGCAGGCCGGCCTTGCCGGTGAGCAGCGACGCAACGACCTCGCCGTAGACGACGTATGTTCCACCCAGCGAAGCGGTGCCGAGGACAAGGCTCTTCGCCTGTCCGAACGTCGCTGCGGAGACGAAGACGACGAAGGCTGCAGCGAGCAGACCACGGCAGATACCGGCCATGGAAACTCCTCCCTTTCACGCCCTTGTCTTAGGTTCGTCGCGCGAGGCCTGCAAGCAGTCTCATGTTTCCGCCGCTCTGAAAGATATCAGGTGGCAACGACCCTGCTGTCCGCGCCGACCGCCTCGAGGTTGAAGGCGGCGGCAATCAAAGCCCGGGTGTAGGGGGTCTGTGGCGTCTCGAAGATCTGCCTGGCGGGCCCGTGCTCCACGACCTTGCCATGGCGCAGGACCACGACCTCGTCGGCCAGGGCGCGCACCACCTTGAGGTCATGACTGATGAACAGATAGGCGAGCTTGTGACGCTCCTGGAGGCCGCGCAACAGGTCGACGATCTGGGCCTGCACGCTCATGTCGAGTGCCGACGTCGGCTCGTCCAGCACAATCAGGCGCGGCTTGAGGACCAGCGCGCGGGCGATGGCGATTCGCTGGCGCTGGCCGCCGGAGAATTCGTGCGGATAGCGGTCGCTGACCGCCGGGTCGAGCCCGACTTCGTGAAGCGCGTGGTCGATCATGGCGACCCGCTCCTCCCGCGTGCCGATGCGGTGGACTTCCAGCCCTTCGCCGACGATCTCGCCGACCGACATGCGCGGGCTCAGCGAGCTGAACGGGTCCTGGAAGACGATCTGCATCTCCCGGCGCAGCGGCCGCAGATCGCGCTGGCCCAGGGCCTGCAGGTCGCGGCCGCCGAACCGAATGCCGCCCGCGCTGCGTTCGAGGCGCAGAAGGGCGAGGCCGAGCGTCGTCTTGCCGGATCCGGATTCGCCCACGAGACCGATCGTGTGGCCTGCCTGCAGCCTGATGCTGACGCCATCGACCGCCTTCACGTGGCCGACCGTACGGCGCAGCACGCCGCGCTTGATCGGGAAATGCACCTTGAGGTCGTCGAGGCGCAGGATTTCGGGGGCCGCCGGATCGGCCACGACCGGCCGCCCCTTGGGCTCGGCCGACAACAGATGCTGGGTGTAGCTATGCTGCGGATCGTCGAACACCCGGGCGACCGGGCCCTGCTCGACGATGCGACCCTGCGTCATCACACATACGCGGTCGGCGATCTTGCGCACGACGCCGAGGTCGTGGGTGATGAACAGCAGCGCCATGCCGTAGCGCGCCTGCAGCGACTTCAGAAGCTTCAGGATCTGCGCCTGGATGGTGACGTCGAGCGCAGTCGTCGGTTCGTCGGCGATCAGCAGGTCGGGTTCGTTGGCGAGCGCCATGGCGATCATCACGCGCTGACGCTGGCCGCCGGAGAGCTGGTGCGGATAGGCGTCGAGCCGCTTGGCCGCCTCGGGGATGCCGACCTGCTCGAGCAGTTCCAGGGTGCGCTTGCGCGCGGCGGCCCGCGACAGGCCTTTGTGCAGGATCAGCACCTCGTTGACCTGCCGCTCGATCGTGTGCAGCGGGTTCAGCGAGGTCATCGGCTCCTGGAAGATCATGGAAATCCGGTTGCCGCGCACCTGCAGGAGCTCGCGCGCCGAGGCGCCCACCAGTTCGCGGCCCTGGAAGCGGATGCTGCCCGTCGGGTGGCTGGCCGTGGGGTAGGGCAGGAGCTGGAGGACCGACAGCGCCGTCACCGACTTGCCCGAGCCGGATTCGCCGACCAGGGCTACCGTTTCGCCGCGCCCGATGTCGAAGCTGACGCCGCGCACGGCGCGCACCGGATCCTCTCCGGCGCCGAAGTTCACCGCGAGATTCTTGACCTCGAGCAGCGCCGGCGTCGTCACACCATCACCTTGCGCGGATTGAAGGCATCGCGCACCGCTTCGCCGATGAACACCAGCAGCGACAGCATCAGCGCAATGATGAAGAAGCCGGTGAAGGCGAGCCACGGCGCGTTGAGATTATTTTTGCCCTGCAACAGCAGCTCGCCCAGCGACGGCGATCCCACGGGGAGGCCGAATCCCAGGAAATCGAGCGAGGTCAGCGTCGTCACCGATCCGGCCAGGATGAAGGGCAGGAAGGTGAGGCTCGCCGTCATGGCATTGGGAAGGATGTGCCGGAACATGATGCGGAAATCCATCATACCCAGCGCCCGGGCCGCCCGGACATAGTCGAAATTGCGCCCGCGCAGGAATTCGGCCCGGACCAGACCGACCAGCGCCATCCAGCTGAACAGCAGCATGATGCCGAGAAGGACCCAGAATCCGGGCTGGATGAAGCTCGCCAGGATGATCAGCAGGTAGAGGGTCGGCAGGCTCGACCAGATCTCGAGGAAACGCTGGAAGAGGAGGTCCACGAGCCCGCCGAAATAGCCCTGGATCGCGCCGGCGGCGATGCCGATGACGGTGCTGAGAACGGTGAGGACCAGCCCGAACAGGACGGAGATGCGGAAGCCGTAGACCAGGCGGGCCAGCACGTCGCGTGCCTGGTCGTCGGTGCCCAGCAGATGCGACCAGGAGGGCGGCTGCAGCGCCTGCCGGCCCTCGCCCTTCAGCACGGTATCGTAGCTGTAGCGGATGGGCGGCCACAGGATCCAGCCCTTCTCCTCGATCGACTTCCGCAGCTCCTCGTCGGTGTAGACGGCATTGGTCGGGAACTCACCGCCGAACGTCGTCTCGGGATAGTCCCGGAGAATCGGCGAGTAGAATCCATCATCATAGTAGATGAGGATCGGTCGGTTGTTGGCCAGCAGCTCGGCGAACAGCGAGACGAAGAACAGCGCGCCAAACACGATCAGCGAGATCATGCCGCGCTTGCTCGACTTGAAGGCTGCCAGACGCCGGCGATTCATCGGGTTCATCAGGCACGCGCCTCGAAGTCGATCCTGGGATCGATCACCGTGTACATGAGGTCGCCGAGGATCCCCATGACGAGGCCGATCAGGCCGAAGAAGTAGAGCGTGCCGAACATGATCGGGTAATCGCGGTTGAGTGCCGCTTCGAAACCCAGCAGGCCGATGCCGTCGAGCGAGAAGATCACCTCGATCAGCAGCGAGCCGGTGAACAGCACGCCGACGAAGGCCGCCGGAAAGCCCGCGATCACGATCAGCATGGCGTTGCGGAAGACGTGGCCGTAAAGCACGCGCCGCTCGACGAGTCCCTTGGCGCGGGCCGTCAGCACGTACTGCTTGTGGATCTCCTCAAGGAAGGAGTTCTTGGTGAGGAAGGTGAGGGTGGCGAAGCCGCCGATCACCATGGCGCCGATCGGCAGCGCCATGTGCCAGAAATAGTCGAGGATCTTGTCGACGGTGCCGAGGCTGCTCCAGTCGTCCGACACGAGGCCGCGCAGGGGAAACCACTTGAAGTAGCTGCCACCGGCGAACAGCACGACCAGCAGCAGGGCGAACAGAAACCCCGGAATGGCGTTCAGGACGATGAGAGTGGTGGACGTCGAGACGTCGAAGCGCGAGCCATCGCGCACCGCCTTGGCGATGCCGAGCGGGATCGACACCAGGTAGATCAGCAGCGTGGTCCACAGGCCCAGCGAGATCGACACCGGCATCTTCTCGAGGACGAGATCGACCACGCGCCTGTTGCGGAAGAAGCTCTCGCCGAAGTCGAATACGAGGTAGTTCCGCATCATCAGCACGAAGCGCTCGCCGATCGGCTTGTCGAAGCCGTACATCTTCTCGATGCGCTCGATCAGTTCCTTGGGGAGTCCGCGCGCCCCGCGATAGGTGCCGCCCGATCCGCCGCTGGAATCCGACGCCGCCTTGCGCACGGTCTCGCCGCCGCTCGAACTACCGGAGAAGCGCTCCGTGGCGTCGACCGATGTGCCCTGGATCTGGGCCAGCATCTGCTCGACCGGCCCGCCGGGCGCCGCCTGGATGATGAAGAAATTGACGACCATGATGCCGAACAGCGTCGGCACCACCAGCATGAGGCGTCGCAGGATGTAAGCGAGCATGGAGCGGCCGGCCGCCTACTTCCTTTCGCCGCGCTGCAGAGCGCGGTCCTTGGCTTCGTCGATCCACCAGGTGTCGAAGGCGAACGGCGCATAGCGCGCGCTCTTCACAGGTCGCCCGAAGCGGTTCCAATAGGCGACGAACACCTTGTTGTTGTGCCAGTTGGGCACCACGAAGTGGCTCCACAGCAGCACGCGGTCGAGCGCCTTGGTGACGGCGATCAGGCTCTCGCGGTCGGGGGCGGCGATCAGCGTGTCGATCAGCGAATCGATGGCCTCGTTCCTGATGCCGAGCGAGTTGCGGCTGCCCGGCGTGCCGGCGGCCTTGGAGCCCCAGAAGTCGCGCTGCTCGTTGCCCGGCGACAAGGACTGGCCGAATCCCTCGACCATCATGTCGTAGTCGAACTCGTCCTCGCGGCGCTTGAATTGTGCGGTGTCGACCGTGCGCACGCTCATGTCGATGCCGATGCGCTCGAGGTTCTGCTTGTAGGGCAGCACGACGCGCTCGAAGCTGGCATCGTTCAGCAGCATCTCAAAGACGAGTTTCTTGCCCGTCTTCGTGTCCGTCATCTTGCCGTCCTTGATCTCCCAGCCGGCTTCCTTCAGCAGCGTCAACGCGCGTCGCGCGAGGTCGCGAACGTTGCCCGTACCGTCCGATTCAGGCAGCTTGAACTCCCTGGTGAAAACCTCTTCGGGGATCTTGCCGCGCAGAGGCTCGAGGTATTTGAGCTCTGCCGCCGTCGGCAACCCCGAGGAGGCGAGTTCGGAATTGCCGAAGAACGAGACGTTTCTCCTGTACATGCCGTAGAACAGGTTCTTGTTGGCCCAGGCGAAGTCGAACATCGTGGCAATCGCCTCGCGCACCCGCCTGTCCTTGAAGTAGTCGCGCCGTGTGTTGAAGGCGAAGCACTGCATGCCGGTCGGCAGCTCGTGCGGAATCTCGGCGCGCTGGATGCGGCCGTCGCGCACCGCGGGAATGTCGTAGGCGGTCGCCCAGTTGCGCGCGATGTTCTCCTGGCGCACGTCGAGATCGCCCGCCTTGAAGGCCTCGAACTGCACCGTGACGTCGCGGTAGTACTCGTAGCGGATGACGTCGAAATTGTTGCGACCGCGGTTCATCCAGAGGTCCTTCGCCCACCAGTCGTCGACACGGCGGTAGGCGATGGAACGGCCGACATCGAAGGAATCGATCTTGTAGGCACCGCTGCCGAGCGGGACCTCGAGCGACACCTTCTCGAAATCGCGCGTCGCCCACCATTTCGACGGCAGGATGGGAAGCTGGCCGACGATCAGCGGCAGCTCCTTGTTGGTGTTGTCGCGGAAGGTGAACAGCACCTTGCGGTCGCCGACCTTCTCGGCTTTGACCACGTCGTGATAGTAGAAGGCGTAGTTGGGTGCGCCCTTGGTCTTCAGGATGTCGAGCGTGAAGATCACGTCCTCGACGGTGATGGGGCTGCCATCGTGCCACCGCGCTTGCGGCCGCAGCGTGAACGCCACCCAGGCGCGGTCCTCGGGCCATTCGATCGTCTCGGCGATCAGACCGTATTCCGTCGACGCCTCGTCGCGCGAGTTCCAGCAGAGCGTGTCCCACATCTGGCTGATGCCGGCCGCCGGTACGCTCTTGACGATGAACGGATGCAGCGAGTCGAACGTGCCGCGTGCACCCAGCCGCACGCTGCCACCCTTGGGGGCGTTGGGATTGAGGTAGTCCGGCGGACCGGCATTCGCCGCATATTTCGGTGCGCCGTGCATGGCGAAGCCATGGCTCACGTTGATCTTCTGCCCGCCTGCCGGCGCGGTCTGGGCCCGCAGGATCGCCGGCGCCTCGACCCAAAAGGCCGCGCCGCCCGCCAGTACGCCGCGCCGTTTGATCGCCATGCGATGCGCTCCCCGAAACCTGCCTGCCTTCTCTTCATATATAGCGCGGCGGAGTTGGGCCGCACTATGGCCGGGGGGTTACATCGGGGTCAGCTTTGGGTGGCTATCCCAGCATCCTTGACCAGCTTGCCGTAGCGCGCGTAGTCGGCTTTCCACATTGCCAGGATCTCGGCAGGGGAACGGGCCGCCGGAATGTAGCAACCGGCCTTGGCGAGTCGTGCCTGGGTCTCCGGGCTTTGCAGGGCCTTCATCGCCGCACCGTGGATGCGGCTCACAACGGCCGGCGGCGTGCCGGCGCGTACGGCGATGACATACCAGCTCATCACCTGGGCTTCACCGAATCCCGCCTCGGCGAAGGTCGGCACATCGGGCAGCGTCTGAAGCCGCTTCTCGGCCAGTACCGCAAGCGCCCGCAGCTTGCCGGACTGGACGTGTTGCAGGGCCAACGGCCCGGGCAGAAGGCCGACCTGAAGGCGACCCTCCAGCAGGTCGGGCATTCCCGGCGGAATGCCCTTGTAGGGAACGGAGACCATGTCGAACTTGGAGTGGTTCTTCAGCAACTCCGCCGAGAGATGGATCGACGAGCCGTTGCCCGGGTTGAGGTAGTGCAGCTTGCCCGGGTTCGCCTTGCCGTAGGCCACGAGCTCCTGCAACGTCTTGACCGGCAGCGCGGGATTGACCGTCGCAACCGAGGTGGCAACCGCCACGAACGCCGCCGGCTGGAAGTCGGCGATCGCGTTGTACGAGACCTTCTGCAGGTGCGGGGCCACGACGTGCGAGATGGTCGCCAT
>Ga0172375_10000227_pt1 | contig 88404 bp, 69 predicted proteins | sample LakKiv1m_FD_114537 | JGI IMG/M metagenome (GOLD analysis project Ga0172375, IMG submission 114537) | Freshwater microbial communities from Kabuno Bay, South-Kivu, Congo - kab_092012_11.1m | ecosystem: Environmental > Aquatic > Freshwater > Lake | place: Democratic Republic of the Congo... | reverse complement strand
CTTTCTCCGAACGTTGCTAAAGTACTGGTTGAGAAATTCGGAATAGCCGGCATAGGCACGGTAGAGGATGATATCAAACTATTCCTGAACTGATAAACGACTGTACAGAATTAAAGAGGCTGCATATAATCCTACTTATGCAGCCTCTTTTAAATTGTGCAGAATCAGATTGCCGAACCACCTCTTTCGCCGGTTCTGATCCTTATGCATTCCTCAAGCGGAGTGATAAATATTTTTCCATCGCCTACATTTCCTTCCTCACCATCGGCTGTTCTGGCAGATTTCAGGATCGTATCAACAGTAATATCGACAAACCCGTCATTTACACCAATTTCTATTTTTATTTTGGGGATAAGATCAGGAATTATTCTCCGGCCCCTGTACATCTCCTCAATTCTTTGCTGACCATGTCCTGACACACGGCTGACAGTGATTCTGGTAATTTCAGCTGCGATAAGGGCTTCCCTGACCTTGTCAAGCTGAACTTCACGTATAATTGCTGTAATAAGTTTCATATCTAATGTTTTTATTTTAGTCTTTTAACTGGGATTCAGCATGCCATAGCCTCTTTCACCATGGTATGATCTGTCAAGGCCTGCCATTTCATCTTCTTCCGAAGATCTGATTCTGATGAATTTGTTCAGGACCCAGATTATAAGAAAAGTCATTCCCGATGCAAAAATTATGGCAATGACGACAGCCAAAGACTGAACTCCCACCTGATTCCATACTGTCCATGTACCTCCGGTTGCAGCTGATGCAGCTTCTTTCATCCAGGAAGGACGAATAAAGAATGTGAGAAAAAGAGCCCCTACTACCCCTCCCACACCGTGAATACCGAAAGCATCGAGGCTGTCGTCATAGCCTGCTTTATTTTTTAGTTGTATTGCCATATAACAGATCAGGGAGGCCAGCAGCCCCAGAATCAGAGCGCCATAAGGCTGAACAACACCTGCTGCAGGAGTCACTGCTACAAGGCCTGCAAGTATCCCGCTGGCAAATCCGAGAGCTGTAGCTTTGCCCTGGTGAATTCCCTCGATAATTATCCATGAAAGTGCTCCTGATGCGGCAGCCACCTGTGTTGCAGTAAGCGCCTGTGCTGTGCTGAGCCCGCTTGAAACGCTGCTCCCAGCATTGAAACCGAACCATCCGACCCATAACAGACCGGCACCCAGCATTGTGATTACCAGATTGTTCGGACGTATAACCTGGTAAGGATAACCCCGCCTCGACCCTATGAACAAGGCAGCTACCAAACCGCTGAATCCTGCAGATATATGGACTACTGTACCTCCTGCAAAATCGATCGCACCTTTTGCCCCAAGATTGTAAAGAAATCCGTCAGGGGCCCATACCCAATGACATAATGGATTGTAAACCAAAAGACTCCAGAGTGCTATAAAAATGCAATAAGCCTTGAAATTCACCCTTTCAGCGAATGCTCCTGCAATGAGTGCCGGTGTAATTATCGCAAATTTGCCCTGAAACATTGAAAATACGTACTCCGGGACCTTAGCATCCATAATATTATTATCAATCCCTTTAAGAAAAAAGTAATCAGGGCTCCAGCCAAATATGCCTCCCAGAACATTCTTCCCGAAACTCATACTGTATCCTGCCACAACCCATAATACACTTATTATTCCCATAGCAGCAAAACTGTGCATTATGGTTCCGAGAACGTTTTTAGTTCTGGCCAGACCGCCATAAAACATGGCCAGACCAGGTATCATCAATAATACCAGTGCAGTGGAAGTCAACATCCATGCTGTTGCCCCCGAATCTATTGAGCTTCCGTCTGAAGCGTACAAACCAGTAATTCCTGCGACTGTCAGCGCAAACATGAAAAGAATTTTCTTCCAGATCATTTTCATTTCAATAAGTATTCAATTAAAAAATTTTGTTTTTCAGAGCAAACTTATACTTTTTTTGGGGGTAATTGCAATTTTTATATACTTTTTTTATCTCTTACCCCCTTTTTTATAGGGGGTATATATTTATTATTAAATTTTTCTATGCCTATACCCCCTTTTTTAATGGCAGGCTCCGGCAATTGTTTAAAATGAGTATAAATTATTCCTTCAGACCTGAAACAGATTATTTGCAAACATGGCTTAATGAAGCTGAAGCAAGGCAGAACCTATGAAAACAATGAAAGTAATTACCTGAAACTTAGCTTAAGGCACGACTGCCTGAGTTTTTTGATTAATAAGGATATCTAAGGTTTTGGGGACTTTAATATTATTATGTTAGGAATAGGGCATTTGAAATTCTGTTATAGAATTATGAATTAAGTCGTGTCATGTTAATAATATTATCAGGCATTATTTATCTTCAGTCTCATGAAATTACTCTAATTTAGATTGTTGCCATATTGGCATCCACTTAATAAATCTTAAAATGGAAAAGAATTTCATTGTCATGTCATGCCTGTTTATCGTTTTGTTTATTTCAGGCTGTACTGACAACAATAAGGTTATACTCAGCTCACCTGATGGTAGCAATACGCTTACAATTTATTCTTCGTGGAAAGAAGGCGAGAGGAAACTTCCTGCAATTGCTTTTAAAACGGGTAGTAAACAGATACTTCTTCCTTCATTAATAAGTATATCGGGAGAAAACTCTTTTGACATAAATAATCTTAAAATAAAAACTATTAAAAGAGAATCATTCTCCGATACCTGGATTAACGAATTCGGAGAGAGGAGAGAAATTCCGGATAATTATAACCAGATAGTGATAGGCCTTGAAAATGAAAAGATAATGATAAACCTTATTTGCCGCGCCTATAATGAGGGTATAGCTTTTTCTATTGAATTTCCACGGCAAGAAGGATTTGACTCACTGAAAATAACTGACGAATCTGTTTCTTACAGGTTTTCCGGTGATCATATGGCATGGTCAGCGCCAAGGGCACAGGCTCTCTATACACATGTGCCTATCAGTAAAATAGATAAGGGATGCGAGCGGCCTCTTGTAATCGAGATCGATACCAGTCATATTATCGCTCTCGGGGAAGCAAAACTCATCGATTATGCAAGAACGAAGTTCGACCCTGATACCACTCTTCCAAACTCCATAAAGAGCGTCCTCGAAGGAGAGGCAGTAAGATCCTTACCGTTCCGGACGCCGTGGAGATATATATTAACAGCCGACAATGCAGGCGATATGCTGGAAAAGAATTACCTGGTTTTAAACCTCAACGATTCATGTAAAATTGAAGATACTTCCTGGATAAAACCCGGAAAAGTCCTCAGGGAGGTCACTCTGACAACAGCAGGAGCAAAGGCAGCCATTGATTTCACATCCTCGCACAACATGCAATATGTCGAATTCGATGCAGGATGGTACGGACCTGAAAACAACGATCTTTCAGATGCAAGGGCTGTAAACCTCGATCCCGCAAGGTCGAAGGGACCTCTAGTAATGCAGGAGGTCATTGATTATGCAAAATCAAAAGATATAGGTATCCTGCTATATGTGAACAGAAGAGCTTTGGAAAAGCAGCTCGATGAACTGTTGCCTGTCTACAGCAGATGGGGAATTGCCGGCATTAAATTCGGATTTGTAAGAGTCGGAACCCAGGATGCAACCTCATGGCTTCATGCTTCAGTAGCAAAAGCATCACAGTTCAGGATGGTGGTCGACGTACATGACGAATACCGTCCGACAGGCTTTTCTCGCACTTATCCTAATTTCCTGACAATGGAAGGAATAAGGGGAGACGAAGAGAGTCCTTCTAACAGTCATACTCTGATAACGATGTTTACCAGGATGATAGCAGGACAGGGGGATAATACAATATGTTATTATAATGAAAGAGTTGATAAAAAAATGGGATCGCATGCTTCACAGCTTGCAAAGGCTGTTTGTCTTTTCAGCCCTCTTCAGTTTCTATACTGGTACGACAAGGCTGCTCCGTCACTTGTCAAAGATGACGGCCTTTGGGGAGCAACAAATTATATAGGGAATGAGCCGGAACTTGAATTCTTTGACAATGTACCGACTGTATGGGATGAAACAAAAGTCCTTTATGCAAAAATAGGAGAATACGGAATGATAGCAAGAAAGAAAGATAATGAATGGTTCATAGGAGGTATTAACGGAGAACAGGAAAGAGAACTCAATATTGACTTTTCTTTCGTCGATACTGAAAAGAAATACAAGGCAATTGTCTACTCCGATGATAAGGAGATAAAAACAAGAACACATGTAAGGGTCGATACTCTTGCTGTCAGTATTAATTCAGTATATAAAGCAAGGCTGAAACCGAATAACGGGATCGCGATCCACTTAAGACCTGCAGATTAAGGACTAAAGAAGGGGATGTGTCAGACCTACGGCACCGGTCTGAAGGCAGGGGTTAATGCATTAGTAATTCCGGATTCCATGATACACATGATTTATGCACTGACCCTGGTCTGAAAGTCAGGGTTTTTTCAAGCCTTACTGATGCGGATTTTAGTCCCGTTTCATAAGAAATTCTTGTCTAGAAACTCCTGAAACTTAGCCTTGTATTGCTCACTAACAGGGATATATGTTTTTCCGAATACTATCCTGCTCCTTTCTATCGTATCTATCTTCCCGAGGTTTACAATATAGGAGCGGTGTACTCTCATGAATTTTGATTCCGGCAGTTTCGACTCAAGTAGTTTCAGTGTTACCAGCGAAATTACAGGTTTGTCAGATTTCTGAGTGAATACCTTAACATAGTCCTTCAGTCCTTCTAAATATAAAATGTCATTGAAATTGATACGCCTTATCTTATAATCAGATTTCAGAAACAGGAATTCATCATTGGCATCGATCTTTTCCGGAATTTCATTCTCGAGCCTGATAAGTCTGACAGCCTTCTGGACAGCCTTCAAAAACTCTTCATAGCTGAAAGGTTTCAGAAGATAATCGATTACATCAAGCCTGAATCCTTCAAGTGCATACTTCTCATATGCAGTTGTAAAAATGACCTTCGGCCCTTTGACAATAGAACGTGTAAACTCAAGACCGGAAAGATCAGGCATCTGTATGTCAACAAAGATCAGATCGATGGATTCATTGTTCAGGAATTCGATTGCATCGAGCGGATTGTCAAAACTTCCTGCAAGGTTCAACCCGGGAGTTTTTCCGATATACCCTGAAACCAGCTTAAGGGCAAGAGGCTCATCATCGATGGCAATTACATTTATCATCAGACAAGTATTATTTCCAGATGGACGTCAAACTGATTTTGGCTCTTGCTTATTTTCAGATTATGTTTAGCCGGAAACAGAAGGCCGAGCCTCTTTTTAACATTTTCCAATCCAATCCCACCCTTGTTTCCGGTTGTCTCAATATCCCTTCCGGCATGAATACTGTTCGAACACCTGAAGATTAGAGAATCACCGTTTATCTCCATCGAAATATCAATAAACGACTTTTCGCGGTTACTTATGCCATGTTTGAAAGCATTCTCTATAAACGGAACGAATAAAAGCGGGGCAATTGTCCTGTCATCAAAGTTTTCAGGTAATCTGATATTAAGGGAAACCTTATCACTGGTTCTGAGTTTCATCAGATCGATATAATTATTAATAAAATCGATTTCCTGGCTAAGCATCGTATTGCCTTGTTCCGATTCATATAGAAGATATCTCATTAGTTTTGAAAGTCTCAGTATTGCATTTTGAGATTCCTCCGGGCTTATGCTGACAAGCGAGTAAATATTGTTTAATGTATTGAAAAAAAAATGAGGGCTTATCTGATTTTTTAGGAATGCAAGCTCGGAATTAAGCTTTTCCCTTTCCAGCTCTTCCTGAATTTTTTCAATTTTTGACTGGCGTTCCAGAACTTTAAGTCCGAGTGAGATGAAAACAAGAAAGAGGGCAGATGAAAAATAACCCATAAAATGTGATCCCCGGAAAGGCATCCGGTATGTGAATTCACCTCTTCGTGGCGGAAGAGGTTTGATTTTCTCACTGGGAGATCTGTTGAAAGTTTCTGTATTTCTTATTTCCGATTCCTTATCGTTCAGGATTTTCATTGAAAAATCTGAAACAAAGTAAAAACATGTAATCAGCGTTATTGCTGACAGGTAATACCTGTATTTCCTTTTCTTAAAGAAGAAGCGGGGAACCAGAAATAAATAATTTATATAGAAAATCAGACCATTGATTAGGGATATAATATAGAAGGTCAGAAGGAACCCTTCTTTTACCTCGAACCTTATCATGAGATACAGTGGCAGACCAAGCAATACTGCCCAGGCCAGCATGTGAAGAATGACCTTGAACAATATCTCCTTCGTTTCCTTTTTCATTAATACCTCCTTCTGAATTCCCTTAAATTTATAAAAATTATGTTTCCGAAACGAGATTATTCATATCTCAATGCATCGATCGGATTAAGGTTGGCTGCTTTTCTTGCAGGATACCATCCAAAGAAAACACCGATTATAAAACAGACTGCAAATGCGAGGATGACAGACTGAGTTGTAACAAATGCTGTAAGGCTCATAAGGCTGCCTGCTCCCTTTGCAATAAGATATCCGAATATTATCCCGAGAGCACCTCCCAGAATACTGAGTATTATTGATTCAACAAGGAACTGCTTGAGAATATCCTGTCCTCTTCCTCCTATCGACATCCTGAGACCAATCTCACGGGTTCGCTCTGTGACTGAAACGAACATAATGTTCATTATTCCAATACCTCCGACAAGCAGTGATATTCCGGCAATTGCACCAAGCAAATACTTCATAATATCGGTGATGTTCGACATTGTCTCAATAAGTTCAGACTGTGACATTATCCTGAAATCATCTTCCTCCGATTCCTTGAGTTTATGGGTCCTTCTGAGTATTTCAGTAACCTCATCTATTGCAAGGGCGCTCTTATCTTCCGAAACTGCCGAAGCATATATTCCATTAATAAAATCGATGGCTGCAAGCCGCCGCTGAACAGTTGTATACGGAGCCAGAATAAGATCATCCTGATCCTGTCCCATACCACTTTCGCCCTTGTCTTCAAGTGTCCCGATTATTAGGAACGGAAGGTTCTTGATCCTGATTGTAAGTCCAACAGGGTCGCTTCCTTCACCAAAGAGGTTCTCCACAACGGTCTGCCCCAGGAGACATACCTTGGCCATGCTTCGTGTTTCATTTTCAGTGAATATCCGCCCGCTTCCGACATTTAGTTTCCTGATGGAGAGATACTCTTCACTGACCCCATAAATTGTTGTCTGGGTATTTTCGTTACTGTAAATTACCTGTCCGCTTGCCCTTACTTCAGGAGAAACAGCAGCCAGATAGACCGATTCCTGCCTGAGTGTAACAACATCGCTGTATTTGAGTGCCATTGAGCTTGAAGATCCCAGGCTTACCCCGCCTCTTCTTTGCATATTTGGCATAATCATTATCATATTGGTGCCCATTGACGACACCTGATCGGTGATGCTCCTCTTTGAGCCTTCCCCTATTGCAAGCATAGCTATTACCGAGGCAACTCCTATTATAATACCAAGCATTGTCAGTATTGCTCTGAGCTTATTTCTGACCAGAGCCCGGATTGCTATTTTAAAAAGGTTTTTATAGTTCATGACTATTTAATTTTCACGCATCAAATTCTTCAATATTCTCGGCAGGGAGCGTTTTAAGTATATCACGGGCAACAGACCGTTCTGATACAATGAACTCCCTTTGTATCTTTCCATCTCTGAACACTACGTTCCTTCCGGCAAATTTTGCTATATCGGGTTCATGGGTTACATATACTATGGTCCGCCCCTTTTCATTAAGATCCTGAAACAATTCCATTATCTCAAAAGATGTCCTTGTGTCAAGATTACCTGTAGGTTCATCGGCCAGGATGAGTACCGGATCATTGACAAGTGAACGTGCAATTGCAACCCTTTGCTGCTGGCCTCCTGAAAGCTGGTTAGGCATATGGTGCATACGCTCCTTCAGACCTACAGCTTCAAGGGCACTTACAGCTTTTTCATAACGATCTTTCGATTTGATCTTTGAATTGTAGAATAAAGGCAATTCAACATTTTCCAGAGCTGTTGTCCTGGGCAAAAGGTTATAAGCCTGAAATACAAAGCCAAGTTTCTTATTCCTCAGCCTGGCAAGATCATCCTTGTTCATTGTATTTACATTTACACCGTCAAGGAGATAATCCCCGTTTGAAGGCTTATCAAGACATCCAAGTATGTTTAGCATAGTTGATTTGCCCGATCCGCTTGCTCCCATGATTGCAACAAATTCTCCCGGTTTTATCTGCAGATCGACCCCGCGAAGCGCATGTACAGTTACCTCTCCGATGTGGTAATCTTTCCTGAGATTTTTAATCTCTATAATAGTATTGCTCATAATAACCTGTACTAATAGTTATTTATAGCTTCTGTCAGAACGGCATAGGCGGTCCGTCGTTTTGTCTCGAAGCCGCTTTCTTCGTCGAACTTGTCATCGAAATTATGACATTATCTCCCTCCTTAAGGCCTGAAAGTATTTCCACACTGGAACCGTTTTCTATCCCGGTCGTAACAGGAACCGGTTTGAGAGTCAATTTTTCATCCTTTACCCAGACCATCTTCATGCCTTCGGGAACAGGAGGTAAGGAACCTGCAGGCGCCAGGCCTTGCTGACTGCCAACATTGACAGAACCGCCTGCCGGCATCCCTGGATTACTTCGGACAAAAAGCGATTTCAGATATTCGGATGAAGGTGTGAATCTAAGTGCTTTGCCAGAAAGTATAAGAGCATTTTCCTTCTCATCAATAAATATTGTTGCACTTGCCGTCATTCCTGGCATAAGCTTTTTGTCCGGATTGGGAGCATTCAGGATAACAGTGTAAGTAACAACGTTATTTGTGGTTACCGGTTTGAACCTGACCTGAGATACAGATCCTTCAAACTTAAGGTCGGGATAGGCATCGACTGTAAATTCGACTCTCTGTCCTTCCTTAACCTGGCCGATATCAGCTTCGTCAACGCTTGTCTGTACCTCCATCTGGGTAAGGTCATTGGCAATTGTAAACATCTCCGGCGTATTGAAACTTGCTGCCACTGTCTGTCCTTCTTCAATCGCTCTGTTAAGAACAACACCATCAATCGGAGAATAGATTGTGGCGTATGCCAGATTCACCTTTGCCCTGTCAAGCGCTGACCTGGCATTGCTTAATGATGCCTTTGAGTTCTCATAATTGAATAGAGCCTGATCATAATCGGCCTGTGCGATAAGGTTTTTCTCAAAAAGAGCCTTTAGCCTGTTGAAAGTAGCTTCCTGGTATGTAACCTGGGCCTGTGCCTGATCAACCGAGGCCTGGCTCTGTTCAAGCTGAGCCCTCAATGCAGTCTCATCGAGCTTCGCAAGTATCTGTCCCTGCTTTACATTATCGTTGAAATCGGCATAGACATGCTCAATAATGCCGGATACCTGTGTGCCAACCTGAACAGTTGTTATTTCCTCAAGAGTTCCTGTGGCGGTGACTGTATTTGTTATATTTCCCTTTTCAACTTTTACAGTGTCGAAATTGTATTCATCCACTTTCTTCGAGAAGCATTTTGTAAGGAGCAATGCTATGAGAGCCACTCCTGCAATTCCTGCTATCAATCCTTTTCTTTTCATTGTTTAATATTTATTGATTATTCTTTCTTTTCAACTTATAATGCTAATGGTATTCCTGTATAGAAATCAAGTACTTTATAACTGAATATCAGGTTGAATTTTGACTGTAGAAGCTCGCTTTCTGCGACTATCAGATTGGTCTTGGAGACAAGATAATCAACCGAATTTATCATTCCCTGACGGAATTTCTCATCCGACAATGCTGCCGATTCAGTTGTTGCCCTGAAATTTTCCAGGCTTGCCTCATATTTGATCTGGGCAGATGTGACATCCAGACAGGCCTGCTCTATACTTTTCCTCAATTCATTCCTGGTATTGATTTCCGATAATTCAGCATCCTGGTATCCGATCTTTGCAATCGTTACACTGGTCTTAACCTGGTTTTTCTGAAAAACAGGAATAGACAATGAAAGCCCGAGTGACGGGGAGATACCATCATTTATCTGTGTGAAGTAGGGATCAGATCCCAGGCTCGAATAGTTTGTTCCAAGTCCGGCATTTGCCGACAGTACGGGATAAAACCCTGCTTTTGCTATCTTCTCATCAAGGGCAGCAATTTCCTTGCTGAGAGATGCATTTTTAATCTGTGGCTTAATCGAAAGAGCTGTTTCATAGATTGATCCGACATCGGGGACCAGATTCTTATTGATATCTTCTCCAAAAACCGGATGAGCGACCCGGAAATCATCAGAAACAGGCAGTTCCATCAGTTGTTCAAGGTTGACCTTAGCTATTGCAAGCTGGTTCTCTGCATTTGCAAGATTAAGTTTTTCAGAGGCAAGCTGCGATTTTACCTGGGCAAAGTCAGCCTGCGAAATAAGCTGAGTGGCAAGTCTTTCTTTTGCAAGAGCAACCTGTCCGGATGTTGATTCTATCTGTTTTTTACTATTGTTAACCTGCTCCTCGGCATAAAGAACCTGCAGATAAGAATCGAGAATTGTCAGGCTGATTGCCTCCTTCGTGGTTTCAAGTGAATAAAGTCCCGACTGAACCTCAAGATCAGACTGCACTATCTGATTTGTCAGCTTTGATGCATTGAAGAGTGTTACTCCTGAATTTAATGAGATATTGGATCCGTTGGTTCCGCTAAATCCGCTTTCGCCCGTTGAATTGCTTTTACTCCAGTTGTAATTGTGGTTCACTGATGCATTCACCGAAGGGAATCGCTGTGTTTTTGCCTGACCGGCATAAATAAGATTACGCTGGTTTGTCAGTTCGCTTTTCCTGACCTGGATGTTTTTCTCAAGGGCGTATTTGATACAATCCTCAAGTGTCCAGATGTTATCCTGTTGTGCAGCCATTTTTGCTGCTGCAAGAATTAAGACACCAACAATCATTATTCCTCTTTTCATGTGTAAAATAATTTTGATGCAAAAATAGAGGGCAGGAATCCGGGTAGAAAATATATTAGAAGTACCTGTATTTTTTGCCGACGGAAAGGCAGGTTTAAACGACAGGAAGATAAGTCAAATACATTATTTGTAAAGAAAAGGGTGTCTTAAAAGTTTTATAGACTTTCAGGACACCCATGCAGGTATTACAGGGAAATCGCGGTTATTATTTCAATGTTGTTCTGATAAGTTTCAGATTGTTCTCCAGACCTTCGAGATAGGCCAGTAGCCAGGGGTGGACAGGAGCCAGAATGAGATCCGAATCCCAGTTATAGTTACCTCCGGGAGTCCTTCTCAGGCTAAAGATCTCAGGAGCTGCAGATGCCAGTGATTCGCAGCCTGGAGTCCTTTCCATCAATGAAATGAGGTCCTTCAATTCCGATATTAATTTTGAATGTATGGTTTTAACCTGATTTTCCTTCTTACCGGAAGGCTGTGAAAATGAAAATGTTGACTGAAAAACACCAAGGTCACCCTTCCACATGTCGGCCGGAATGTTCAGGCATCCAAGATAAAAATCCCTGTATTCTTCAGTAATATCTATTACCTCATCAATTTTCTGACTTACCGGCAGTTGCTGCTGAGCCCTCATATTGTCAATAGCTTTACCTGAATGATAATAAGTACGGACTATGCTAAAACTCTCGACCAGTTTTTCCTTTGAAACATTAAGTGCAAGAAGGGCTGTGAAGCAAGATAGTATCATTAAAAGAAACAATATGTAAACCGTACTGAAGATACTGTGTTCCTTGTTTTTAGATGTAACGATAAGGAATACAGGAAGGAAAACCATAAAAGGGAACGGGATGGAAACCAGCATCAGATATCCTGCTCCGGGCCAGTGCTGAATCTTGAAAAGCATCGCCGTAAATAACACAAAGGATGTCAGCCAGGTGATAACATACAGGAGTCTTTTGCTCTTATTGTCCTCATCTTTAAAGCTGTTGATAAGCGCAGCCGGCAAAAATACAATGACCAGGACTGATATACCTCCAATAAGCATCATACCGGCGCCAGGCCAGTGGTTAACTTTGAACATTGTTCCAAGGGAGATAATCATTGCCGATGCAAGTCCGAGTATATAGATTTTTTGTTTCATCAAATTATGGATTTATGGGAATTACTTAATTTCTGCAAGTTTCCTTAACGAAAAGATCTCAACCGTCAGAAGCCTGTTCTTCAGAACACAAAGTGAATGCAGGCCTGGCATTACGGAGATACTGGGACTAACTGATTCCCGTATCGGAAGAAATTCTGAGACATCAAGCAATTTATAAATCTCATTATACGAGTCTGCAGGGATGACTGAAGACAGATATGATCGGTAATCCGATAATGCTTTTTCAAGTGCATCTGACAATCCAGTCGCTGTTTCCCCCTGAGGATTACCGGAAATCCTTCCTTCAAGAGAAGATATAACTTTCAACAGGTTGTCTGTTCTTGAATCAAGCTTAGACATAGCTTGAAAGGATGAAGAGTCATCATAAGAAGCAACATATTGACTTTTAGTTTGAAGCATGTAGTTATACAAAGCCTGTTGCTCGTTCAGATTATTTTTGAAGCCCTGATCGAAAGAACGCTGGAGATTCAGGTTAAGGAGTGTTGAAGGCAGGACTATTGAAAGGGAACCGGCGACAAGGAAAATGAATGCAGGTCTGATATATTTCTCATCAGACCAGTTTAGCCAGGTGTAAAATGGCAGAACGACAAAGAAAATAATTATTAAACCGCTTGCCAGTAGAACTCCTGAACCAGTCCAGTGCATTATCTTGAAAATAAATCCGGTAAAGAAGGCCATTACCCCGGCGGCTCCAAGTATATATACTATCTTTTTCGATGTGTTTTCAGTCTGCCGTAATCCCGCTGTAAGGAGTGAAGGTATCAATAGCAGGACTATTATTATATGTGCCAGTACTAAGATCACGCTGCTTCCGCTCCAGTGCTGGATCTTAAACAGAACTCCGGTAATAAAAAATCCTGCAGAAAGAAATGCGGAAATAAAAAGAACAAGCTTGTTTCTGTTGTGGGTTTCCTTCCATATTACGCCGAGTGCTGATGGCATAAAGACAAATGCAAGGATGAGGGCTCCGAGTGTCAGCATAATGCCTGCTCCGGCCCAGTGCTGGATTTTAAACAATGCGGCAAAACCGAACAGCACCGTCCCGATAACGCCAGAAATTTTCATTGTGTTTTTCATAAATCTGTATTTTGTGTCGATTGCATAAAGAGTTTCCTCCTGTATTTCCTTTAGCCGTCTTGCTGAAAATTTCTGTTTTACCCTTGAATATGCCTCCTGGAAGGTCAGTCCGTTTTCCATTTCTGATTCAACATCGCAGCAGATATGATCGATAAGTTCGTCGGCAAGGAATGAGAATACTATCTCCTGTCGTTTTACATCTCTGGCTATTCTTTCGATATTATGCAAGTTAAGTTCAGGCATAATTCAGTCCGGCTTTAGGTTCGGCTATGATTTTTAGTGATTCAATAAAATCCTGGAGTTCCTTAAGTTTTTCTGCCGTTACAGAATGTCCTTTGGGAGTAAGTGCGTAATAGACCCTGATTCTGTTGTTGCGTATTTCTCTTGCTGTGACCAGCATTTTATCCTTTTTCATTTTATGGAGCATGGGGTAAAGTGCACCGTATGTCAGTCTGACCTTTCCCTCGGTGATTTTCTCTATTCTCTGTGTAAGTGCATAACCGTGGAGTGGGCCTTCTTCCTTGAGGATTTTCAGGACAATTGTTTTAATTGATCCGCCGTAAAGTTGATGTGATTTCATGTTTGCCTGTACTAAATTTTCTGATATATAACTCAAATATAATATAAATATTTTATGATATCATGAGAATCTTATATAAATATTAAATTATATATCAAATATTTGAAGATTTCTGCAAATAATGAAAATTGAAGGTTGCTGGTTGGTGGTTACTTCTTGCAGGATACTTGTTGATTGATGCCTATTTTTTGCTAAATTGCTACTCTGTACCTGATTGCCTTCAATTGCATGAAAACTGTTTTGATAACCGGCGGAACCGGACTCATTGGGAATCACCTTGCCAGAATCCTTAAAAATAATGGATATAATATTGCTGTTCTCAGCCGATCATCCGGGAATGAAAACAATATTAAAACATACAACTGGAACCCTGCAAAAGGAGAAATAGACCCTGAAGCAATTAATTCCTCCGATTATATAATACACCTTGCAGGTGCAGGCATCGGTGATAAAAGATGGACAGTAAGAAGAAAACAGGAGATAATCGACAGCAGAGTTAAGTCAGGAGAACTTCTTTATCAAATCCTTAAAAATACCCGGAAACTTCCTGCCGCTTTTATATCCGCCTCAGCAACCGGATACTATGGTTCCGTTACTTCCGAAAAAATACATACCGAGATTGACCAACCGGCTGACGATTTTGCAGCTCAGGTATGCAGGCAATGGGAACAGGTCGCATTTAAAATCAGAGACCTCGGAATCAGAACAGTCATCCTGAGAACTGGCATCGTCCTTTCACCAGAAGGAGGAGCTCTTTTAAGAATGCTGCCCGCTGTCAGACTGGGAACCGGCTCAGCAATAGGATCCGGCCGGCAATATGTCCCGTGGATACATATTGAGGATCTTTGCAATATTTACATGAAAACAATTGAAGACACTGACTTTGGTGGCGTTTATAATGCTGTCGCACCAACCCACCTTACAAACAGGGAACTTATGAGAACAATAGCCTCTGTTCTCAATAAACCTTTCTTCTTTGCCGACATACCTTCGATACTTATGAAAATTTTATTCGGTGAAATGGCAGAAATTCTGCTTGAAGGCAGCAGGATATCATCTCAAAAACTTATAAGTTCAGGCTTCAAATTCAAATTCCCTGATCCGGAAAAAGCCCTGAATGATTTGCTGAAAAGGAAATGAACAATTTGGCTTGTTTCTATGTTAATGCGGGCAAATAAGCCTGTATATGAAGAAATATATAATTGTTTTGCTCCTTTTTATTTTAACTCTTATTAACGCTTCAGGACAATCAAATTCCGGTATTTTAAGAGGAAGGGTTTACAATTCCAAGACGAATGAAGGAGTACCTTTTGCAACGATACAGATATGGGGAACGACAACGGGAACCGTCTCTGATGTTGACGGAAATTACTCATTAACCGGCATTAAACCCGGCTTCATAGAGCTGAGGGCCTCTTCCATAGGATTCAAACCCTATATATCCTCTGCTGTTTTCGTCACTAACAGCAACCCTGTCAATTTTGACATTCCTCTTGAAGAGAATGCAATAAACATTGGCGAAGTGGTCGTAAAAGCATCTCCCTTCGCAAGAAAGATAGAAACCCCCGTTTCGGTCAGGATCATAGGGATAGACGAAATAGAAAAGAATCCCGGAGGAAACAGGGATATTTCAAGGGTTATACAATCATTCCCCGGTGTTGCCTCAACCCCTGCCTTCAGGAATGATGTTATTGTCAGAGGAGGAGGGCCTAATGAGAACAGGTTTTACATCGACAATGTGGAAATACCTTATCTAAATCATTTTTCAACTCAGGGAGCATCAGGGGGACCTATCGGTATAATAAATGTCGATTTTGTTCAATCTGTTGATTTTCTATCAGGTGCATTCCCTGCTTCCAGGGGCAATGCTCTCAGTTCCGTACTGAATTTTACCTTCCTCGACGGTAACAGGGATAAAATAAAATACAGGGCGACTGTAGGAGCTTCAGACCTTGGTCTTACCGTCGACGGACCTGTTGGCGAACAAAGTACTATTCTCCTTTCGGCACGACGTTCATACCTGCAGTTCCTTTTTAATGCTCTCGGACTTCCTTTCCTGCCGAACTATACAGATTTCCAGTTCAAATACAGGACGCGTCTCGATGATAAAAATGAACTTACAGTCATCGGACTTGGCGCAAAGGACGACTTTAAACTGAACCTCAATGCCAACGAAACAGATTACCAGCGGTATATTCTCGATTACATACCGGTTCAGGAACAATACAGCTATACAACCGGAATAGTTTATAAACATTTCAGGGACGGAGGATTCGATACATGGGTCCTGAGCAGGAACTATCTAAACAATACCCAGTATAAATATAAAGGCAACGTTGAGGCTGATACCAACAGAATCCTTGATTACTTTTCAGGCGAAGGTGAGATTAAAGGGCGTTTTGAAAGAACAATCATCAGGGATAACGGATTGAGATGGACTTTCGGAGCCGGTTATGAATATGCACATTACCGGAATTCAACTTTCAGGAAAGTCTTTGTGGGTCTGGAAGAAAAAGATATTGATTATCAGACAAATCTAAGATTCAGCAAATTTGGTATGTCTGGACAGGTAAGCAAAGCATACATCGAAGAAAAGCTGAGGTTGTCTTTTGGCGTCAGAACTGACTTCAATACCTGGTCCTTACATCTGATGAATCCTTTGCCACAATTATCACCTAGATTTTCTGCATCCTACTCCCTCACCGACAAGATGAGCCTTAATTTCAATATCGGCAGATACTATCAGCTGCCTCCTTACACCGCTCTCGGATACTCTGGTAACAATGGAGTTTTTATAAACAGGAATAACGACCTGAAATATATCAGAGCAGGCCATATCGTTGGAGGAATAGAATTAACCCCGGTCGAGAATGTTCAATTTACCCTTGAAGGGTTTTACAAGAAGTATTCCGGGTACCCTTTTTCAGTAAGGGACCAGGTACCGCTTTCAAGTAAAAGTGCAGGATACGGGATATTCGGTGACGAAGAACTGACATCGACATCGACAGGAAGAGCCTATGGATTTGAGCTGCTCGGAAGGCTGAAGGAATTCAGGCAGACAAATCTTGTCTTTTCATACACATTTGTAAGAAGCGAATTCAGGGACATAGGATCATCATGGATTCCATCTTCATGGGATAACAGGCACCTCCTGAATATTACTGCTACCAGAAAGCTTGGAAGAAACTGGGACCTTGGATTTAAATGGAGATATGTAGGCGGAGCACCATATACCCCTTATAATCTTGAAAAGTCTTCCCTTAAGGCAGCTTGGGACCTTCAGGGTCAGGGATACCTCGATTACTCTTCCTTCAACACGAAGCGTCTTAAAGCGTTCCACCAGCTCGATGTGAGAATTGACAAGCAGTATTATTTTAAAGGATGGTCACTTATGCTTTATGCTGATGTCCAGAATGTTTATAACCATAAAGCCGATCAGCCTGATATCCTTGTGAGACAAACTGATGCAAACGGGATACCCGTCACTGATCCTGCCAACCCGCTGAAATACTCTCTCAAGTTCATTGAAAGTGAGTCAGGCACTGTGTTGCCTACAATTGGTATAATGATAGAGTTTTAATCATTTGCACCTGTGTTCATGCCACCCCGTTACGGTCAGGATATTAATAATTCCTGGTAAAATGCATTTGTTAAGAAGATAAAAATCATAATATATATCAATTAAATAATTGATATATATCATTTAAACTGATGATGCATGTTTATTATACGCCTGATATATATCAATTATACTATTGATGTATTTATAAAGAACAAGATAAACTGAATATTGAAAAACAAGTATTTTATCAGATATCGGCATTGAAAGTATCTCCCTGCTCGAAATCGCCAGATGTATAACCTCTCCTGAACCATTCCTTGCGCTGCGCAGCAGTTCCGTGGGTGAAGGCATCAGGTATCACTCGTCCCTGGTATCTTTTCTGAAGGACATCATCGCCTACCGATGCGGCAGCATTCATTGCCTCATCAATGTCACCGGCTTCGAGTGAATTGAACATCTGTTCATCGTAATGAGCCCACATCCCTGCAAGGAAATCAGCCTGAAGCTCAAGCCTTACAAGCAATCTGTTGGCATTTACTTCACTCATCCTCGACCTCTGGTTATTTACATCACTGAGTATGCCGAGCTGGTTCTGGACATGATGGCCAATCTCATGTGCAACGACATAGGCAATGGCAAAATCACCATAAGCACCGAACCTGGTTTTCAGCTCATCAAAAAATGCAAGATCGATGTAAACCTTCTCGTCTCCCGGACAATAGAACGGTCCGCTTGCTCCCGAGGCATATCCGCAGGCCGACTGTACCTGATCCCTGAAAAGAACAAGCGTCGGCATTTTATATGTCATATTCGATTCCCGGAAAACAGTCGACCAGACATCTTCTGTTCCGGCCAGTACCTTCGATACAAAATCCTTCATTGCCTCTTCTTCAGGCGAAGTATTGACGGGACCAGATTCGGTTGTCTGACCTTCCTGCATGTTGTTGACCACCTGCGAGGGATCACCTCCCAAAAGCATTACTAGCAAAACTATAACTATAGTACCTATACCACCGCCTACAGCCATCTTGCCTGTTGACATCCCCCTGCGATCCTCAACATTGTCACTTGTTCGTCTTCCTTCAGTTCTCATAATTACATAATTGTATTTAGATATATAAAAATATAAAAACGTCAGCCTTCCTGGACTTTTTCCAAAATGTTTTAATAAAAATAAAAAATTTTGCCTGATTATTTTGATATGTCAGATTTATGATCTATTTTTGACCGTTTGGTTAAACCAATTGTTTTTATTTACTAGTTAAACTAAACGGTAAAAACATGACTGAATCTGATAAACAAACGGAGGAAAGGATCTTTGACGCTGCCACAGAAGTTTTTACGGAAAAAGGACTGGATGGGGCGAGAATGCAGGATATCGCTGATCAGGCGGGAATAAATAAATCGCTCCTTCACTATTATTACCGGACAAAGGACAGGCTGTTTAATGCCGTATTTGAGAAAATTGCCGCAAGCATGTTTTCAAAGTTCGTTCCTGTATTCGATGAAAATCTGTCACTGGAAGACAAGATTCGTATCTTCTACAGGGAACATATAAGCTTCCTTCAGAGAAATCCAAAACTGCCGGCTTTTCTGCTTAACGAAATAAACAGAAACCCTGCAAGGCTACGGAAAATGATAGACACCCTTGATATCGAAAAATTCTGGAACATCCTGTATGCCCAGAACGGTAAAGAACTTGAAAAATACAATATCACAAGGGAGAGAATACCACAGATTATGACCACAATTGCGGCCATCAGTGTATTCCCTTTCGCAGCAAGGGGTATATTCGAAAGTCTTTTTGCAAAGATCGGAATCGATTTTGACAACTATCTTGAAGAAAGAAAGGAGTTCGCTGCCGATTTTGTAATAAAGGCACTTAAAAACAAGGTGTGAGGTCCGAGGTGTGAGGAGTGAGAGGTGAGTAAATTAGTTTGATTAAAAAATAAAACAGAATGAAAAGCAAGTTCCTTATTTTGGTAATTGTGGTTCTGGCATGGGGTCCCTGCCTGTTCTCACAGAAAATCATTACACTAAGGGAATGTTATGATCTGGCAATGAATACAAATGCACTGGCAGGCGAAAAAGAAGCATATTCACTTATATCCGGTCTGAACGACAACAATCTGTCAAAGAGCTGGCTTCCCACAGTTGATGCCGGAGGGAGTATAATTTACAATTCTTCAGTGATAGATATGAAGAATGTACTGGGGACAATCCCTGTCCCCGGGATTGCAGACCTTATTAAACCGCTGCCTCATGAACAATACAAGCTCACAGTCGATATAAACCAGGTAATCTATGATGGTGGAATGGTCAGGAATTCAAAGCTTCTGGAAAAAGCCGACCTGGGAGTCAACCAGAAACAGACCGAGAGCGATCTATACAAGCTCAGGGGCCAGATAAATTCCTGCTATTTCAGCCTGCTTCTTATTGACAGACAGAAAGAGCTTCTTTTAAATTACCTCGCCCTGCTTGAAAAAAGGATCGCAGCAATGGAGTCGGCTCTGCAAAACGATATGATCATAAAAACTGATATTGATGTCATGACATCAGAAAAAATAAAACTCCAGCAACAGATTAAGGAGAATGAGACGATGAAAAACGCGCTGATAAAAGTGCTTTCTGACCTTACCGGAACTGAGATCAGCCAGTCTGATTCATTTATGGTTCCCGAAACGGCTAAATATACCGGCAATGAGATTTCCCGCCCTGAACTTGAACTCCTTGATCTCAGGAAAGAACAGCTTTCTGCCGGACTAAAATTAATCGAAAGCAAAAGGATGCCGCGGGCATTCGGATTTGCCACACTGGGATATGGAAATCCTCCCGGAAACAACTTCTTTAAGGATGAATTTGAACCATATTTTATAATAGGGGCCAGCCTTAAATGGAACATACTCGACTGGAACAGAACAAAAAACGAGAAACAGATTGTTGCCCTTCGGCAGGGCATCATAGAAAACAGGAAAAACGACCTGAGCGATGCTCTTAAGCGTCAGCTTGAAACCAAAAATGCCGAAATAGAAAACCTGAAATCAATGATCGGAACAGATACGGTGCTCATTAACCTCAGGAAAAAAATAACCTCTTCCAGTGAATCTCAGTATAAAAATGGAACAATAACGGCAACCGAACTAATGAACCAGATAAATTCTGAAAAACAGGCAGTGATAAATTATGAAATCCATAAGATTAACCTGGCAATGGCCCGGGTTGAATATCTGAATATCAGCGGGAAAGAAATTGAGTAAACTGACAAAACATTCCTTAATAAAATGAAATACAACGCATTAGCAATTATCACACTGGCACTTCTGACAGGGTGTAATGAAAGGACCCGGAAGGCTGACGCTTACGGCAGCTTCGAGGCTACTGAGGTAGTCGTTTCATCCGAAACAAACGGCCGTATTCTCAGATTTGATTTAACTGAAGGATCGGAAATTGAAAAGGATTCTCCCATTGCCCTTATCGATACCACTCTTTTTCATCTTCAAAAGGCAGAGATCGATGCAGGAATGAAGGGAATAAGAACAAGGCTTGTTTCGATAGATGCCCAGAATGATATTCTCAGGCAGCAGATTGAAAACCTGAAGATCAATATCGCAAGGATAGAAAATATGCTTAAGGATGACGCTGCCACCAAAAAGCAATATGACGATCTTGCAGGTCAGGTTGCAGTGCTTGAAAAACAGATAGCTGCAAACAATACACAGAAAGCATCAGTGGCTGCGGAGCTTGCCGTTTATGAATCAAAAAAGGCGACCCTCAATGAACAGGTCTCGAGAAGCAACGTCAGAAGCCCGCTTAGCGGGATAGTGACGGAAAAATATGCAGAGACGGGTGAAATGACCATGGCCGGTAAGCCTCTGGTAAAAATATCAGACCTTTCAGTTGTGAAGCTCAGGGTATATGTCAGTGGTGCCCAGCTTCCGGATATAAAAACCGGACAGGAAGTTACAGTCAGAACCGATAAAGGGAATAAAGATTACTCAACTTACAAGGGCAAGATAAGCTATATCTCCGAAAAAGCAGAATTCACTCCAAAGATCATTCAGACAAAAGAAGAACGTGTGGCATTTGTATATTCTGTTACAATTGATGTTGTCAATGACGGCTACCTGAAGTCAGGAATGCCGGGGGAAGCAATATTCTGATCACCGTACCATGCAAAATGCAATTGAATCAAAAGGCATAACAAAAAAGTTCGGAAACAATACTGTTCTGAACGACATCACTTTCTCGGTAGATGAGTCCGAAATCTTTGGATTCATAGGTCCCGACGGTGCAGGCAAGACTACGCTGTTCAGGATAATAACAACACTTCTTCTCCCCGACGAAGGTAATATGACAATTTTCGGCACCGATAACAGGACCGGATTCAGGGATCTGCGAAAACATATAGGTTATATGCCCGGGCGATTCAGTCTTTACCAGGATCTTACTGTTGAAGAGAATCTTGAATTCTATGCAACAGTTTTCGGAACTACCATAAGGGAGAACTATGATCTCATTTTTGATATTTACTCACATATCGAACCTTTCAGAAAACGGCTTGCCGGACAGCTTTCGGGGGGCATGAAACAGAAGCTCGCACTATCGTGTGCCCTTATTCATAAGCCAAAGCTTCTTGTTCTTGACGAGCCGACAACAGGGGTGGATGCCGTATCAAGATCTGAATTCTGGGATATGCTTAAAAATCTCCGAAAGCACGATATTACCATCCTTGTGTCAACCCCTTATATGGATGAAGCCATGAGATGCGACAGAATCGCGCTAATTCAGAATGGTTCGTTATTATCCGTCGACAAGCCAAAGAAGATAAAGGAAGGATTCGGAAAACGGCTTTACAGGATAACTGCTAACGATAAATACAGGCTGCTGATATCACTCAGAAATTATGAGCTTACTGCATCAGCTTTCCCTTTCGGTGATTCTGTTCATGTTACCTTCAGGGATGATGTATATAATCAGTCGCTCATTGATCACTTCAGATCAGACGGGATTGAAATTGTGAAAATTGAAGAAACGGAAGCAGGGATAGAGGACAGATTTCTTGAACTTATGGAAAAAAAACCTGAACCACAACAGATTTAAGAATGAAAGACAGTGTCGTTATATCTGTAAGGAATCTTGTAAAGAAATTCGGCAATTTCACGGCCGTTGATAACCTTAATTTTGAGGTTTATAAAGGAGAAATCTTCGGATTCCTGGGTGCAAACGGGGCCGGGAAAACTACTGCCATCAGGATATTTTCAGGATTATCTGTCCCGACATCAGGAGATGCTGTTGTTTCAGGATTCTCAGCAAGGCAGGAACCTGAAAAAATCAAGCAGGTCATCGGCTATATGTGCCAGAAGTTTTCTCTGTATGAAGACCTTACCGTGAGGGAAAATATTACTCTTTATGGCGGGATATACAGGATGAGCAGGCAGCTGATTAGGGAAAGGACGGCAGAGCTCCTTGGCAAGCTGAATTTTGAAAAGTATGCTGATGCTCTTATCTCCTCACTGCCTCTCGGACTAAAGCAAAAGCTTGCATTCTCAGTGGCCGTTCTTCATGACCCGGGAATTGTCTTTCTCGATGAGCCTACAGGAGGTGTCGATCCTGTGACAAGGCGGCAGTTCTGGGAAATGATCTATGAAACGGCTTCAAGAGGCATTACTGTATTCGTTACGACACATTATATGGATGAGGCTGAATATTGCGACAGGATTTCAATAATGAACGAAGGAAAAATAGTTGCTCTCGATACACCATCGGAACTCAGGAAGCAATACAATGCCTCATCGGTAGAGGAAGTATTTGTTAAAATTGCCCGGCCCGATGGCCGTTTATATACTGCATGACATGAAACGTTTTCTCGGCTTCGTAAAGAAAGAATTTCTCCATATATTCAGGGATTACCGCACTCTCATTATATTGTTTGGCATCCCTGCAGCCCAGATTCTACTATTTGGATATGTCGTCAGAACCGATATCAAAAATGCAGGGGTGGCATTTCTTGATCAGTCGAAGGATGAGATTACAAGACAGCTTACAGATAAGATCTGTTCATCGGGATTTTTCAAAAAAACAGGGGATCTTGCCAGTGAGGATGATATTGACAGGATATTTAAAAAAGGTAGGACAAAAGCAGTTGTTGTCTTTGAAAATGATTTCGGACGTAACCTGGTAAGCCGCGGCAAAGGTGAAATATCTATCATTGCCGACGGGTCAGAACCAAATGTGGCTACACTCGTTACAAACTATATGACGGCGATAATATCTGACTTCAACCTGGATATGGCTGGTCAGGCTGCTGGTACCGCTCTCATTGTCCAGCCTGAAGTAAGGATGTTTTACAATCCCGGACTTAAAAGCCATTATATGTTTGTCCCCGGCGTGATAACACTTATAATGATCCTTATCTGCGCCCTGATGACATCAGTCACAATCACCCGCGAAAAGGAGTTCGGAACTATGGAGGTACTGCTTGTATCACCCCTTAAGCCGGTTCAGATAATCCTTGGCAAGGTGATGCCTTATTTCCTGCTTTCATTTATTGATGTAATAGTAATCCTGCTCCTTTCCTGGTTAGTCTTTGACCTTCCTGTGAAAGGAAGCCTTGCACTCCTTCTCGGCGAAAGTATGCTTTACATACTAATGAGTCTTTCTCTTGGAATTCTTATATCAACTGTTTCAGAAACCATGCAGCAGGCAATATTCATATCCCTTGTAGGAATGATGTTGCCTACAATCCTGCTTTCAGGATTTATCTTCCCGATTGAAAACATGGCAAAAATATACGGATGGATAAGTTCAGTATTTCCGCCAAGATATTTCATAGTGATAATAAAGAACATTATGATAAAAGGGACAGGGTTCCTTTATGTATGGAAGGAGACCCTCATCCTTACCGGGTTCACGGTATTGTTTATAGCCCTGAGTATTAGAAACTTCAAGATACGATTACAATGATAAATTGATATGATACCAGGCAGGAAAGTTATGTAAAACGGATCAGAATGAGAACAATACTATTTCTTATAAGAAAAGAGTTCATCCAGATATTCCGGAATAAGTTTATCGGAAGAGCCATATTTGGAGTTCCGATAGTCCAGATGCTTATTCTTGTACCGGCTGTAACATTCGAGATCAGGGAAGTAAGGATCTGCATAATTGATCAGGATATGTCGTCTGTCTCGCGCAGCCTTACAAGTCGTCTTGAAGGATCGACATTCTTCAGGATCACAAACACGACATTTTCTGAAGAGGAAGGCAACAGGCTGCTGCTTGAGGACAAATGCAATCTGGTGCTTCATATCCCTGAGGATTTCGGAAAAGAAACCGGGTCCGGAAAACCTGGTCATCTCCTTGCCACTGTTAATGCAATAAATGCGACAAGCGCACAGCTTTCATGGGCATATCTGAATGGCGTCATTCGTGATTTCAATTCGGATCTCGTTATGAAAAATATGAATTATACCCAGCCTGCCCAGACTTCAGTCATCAATATCAACAACAGGTACTGGTACAATGAAATGCTCAATTATAAATTTTATATGCTGCCCGGAATACTTGGAATACTTGTCACCGCCATCGGATTTCTACTTGCAGGTCTTAACCTTGTGAGGGAAAAGGAAATAGGGACAATTGAGCAGATAAATGTGACGCCTGTAAGGAAACACCAGTTTATAATTGCGAAGATGGCGCCTTTTCTCATTATAGGTCTTGCCGATCTTACACTGGGGCTTATCCTGGGCAGAATATTTTTCAACATTCCCTTTGAGGGCAGTATAGCGTTGCTTTTTCTGAGTGCCTCGGTCTTCCTTGTTGCGGTACTCGGGTTTGCCATTTTCATTTCAACCTTTTCAACGACACAACAACAGTTCATGTTCATAGCTTTCTTCTGCATGATAATCTTCATACTTATGAGTGGTATCTTTACTCCTCTTGAGAGTATGCCTTTGTGGGCCCAGAAGATAGATCTTATAAATCCGGTAGCTTATATAATGCGGATTAACCGGATGGTAATGCTTAAAGGATCAACATTAAGCGATATTCACACAGACATTTTATCACTTACTGCAATAGCAATATTTTTCACTGCATTTGCAGTGAGGCGTTACAGGAAGACTGCCTGATCAGATTATCATGAAGGAAGTTTAAGGGAAATCTTCGCCATTACCGGCCAGTGGTCGGAAATGAATACACCGTGAAGCTTCTTGATAAAAGTCCGGTGCTCAAGCACTTCCATACCGTTTCGTACAAAAATATAATCTATGCGTCCGGCGCTTGTGCTGTCGGAGAATCCGTTAAATGTATATGCAGGACCTATAGGTCTCTTGTGAGAAACAGCATATGTGTCAAGTAGCAGAGGAACGCTTTCAAAGGGGCCTGTCAGAATATCATATCCTTCAGATGATATAAGCATGTTGAAATCACCTGTTATTACAAAAGGAAAGCCTGCTGCAATGCTGTCAACCTTTTCAAGAAGAAGCTTTGAGCTCATTATCCTTGCCGAATCTGAATCGTGGGCAAAGTGAGTATTAAAAAAATAAAAATGGACATGTGTATTTTTATCTGCCAACTCCGCCCATGTGACTATTCTTGGAAGACCTGCTCCCCACGAGCGCGATCCTGCAACCTCAGGAGTCTCCGAGAGCCAGAATGTTCTTGTCCTGATAAGTTCGAACCTGTCGTTTCTGAAAAATACGGGATTCATCTCTCCTCCTTTTGCACCGTCACTCCTTCCGACTCCAACCGAACCATAATCTGCCAGCATGGAGTCGAGATAATTATACTGATTTACAAGGACTTCCTGCATTCCGAGGAGATCGGGCTTTTCGCTGTTCAGGAAATCGCTAACCATTTCAGCCCTGTTCGGCCATGCATTTATACTGTCACGCGGATTATCATATCGCAGATTCAATGTCATCACTTTCAGTGTATCAGAATCGGATTGTTTGCTGCAGCCTGCAGGAAAAAGAAAAAACAAAAGAACCGGAAACAAGCAGAGTTTTCTCATTATCAATGAATTTTATTTAAAGATATGCAATTAGGCATAATAACAAATGGATGTCAGTCTTAAATGTGAATTTCCCCATAAAAAGTTATGATGCAAATATACTTATATTTGCATGAGGTTCAACAATCAGGTTTCTATATAAATATTAGCATATACCATCATGATCCTGAACTGTTTGACTGAAATACCCAGTAACTGATGCCGGATATAATAAAACTCTTACCCGATTCGGTCGCCAACCAGATAGCTGCAGGAGAAGTAATCCAGCGACCTGCATCTGTTGTGAAGGAGCTGGTTGAAAATTCGGTAGACGCAGGTGCTGAAAATATTAAAGTAATAATCAAAGATTCAGGAAGAACCCTCATCCAGGTTATCGATGACGGAACAGGAATGTCGGAAACAGATGCCAGGCTTTCATTTGAGAGGCATGCCACTTCCAAGATCTCATCTGCAAATGATCTTTTTGCCATAAGGACCAAGGGATTCAGGGGTGAGGCGCTTGCATCAATAGCAGCAGTTGCAATGGTGGAGTTAAAGACGAGGAAAAAGGAGGATGACTCGGGGACAATGATAATAATCAACGGATCAAAGGTGGAACTACAGGAACCATGCATATGTCATTCCGGGACCGTTTTCTCCGTCAAAAATCTGTTTTACAATATCCCAGCAAGAAGAAAATTCCTCAAATCGGATAATACTGAAATGAGACATATCATCACCGAATTTCAAAAAATCGCACTTGCACACCCGGGAATAAGGTTTTCCCTCCACCATAATGACAATGAGATTTATAATCTTGGAACCGGAAACCTCCGACAGAGAATAATAGGAATATTCGGACGGCAGATTAACAACGACCTTATTACACTTGAGACATCCACCACCCTTATTACAATAAAAGGATTTATCGGAAAGCCCGAAAATGCCAGAAGAACATATGGAGAACAGTTTTTCTTCGTGAATAACCGTTTTATGAAACATGCATATTTCCATAAGGCGGTTGTTGAAGCCTATCAGAATATTCTTCCTCCCGAATCAGTTCCTTCATATTTCATTTTCATGGAAACAGATCCGGCTTCAATTGATATAAATATTCATCCCACAAAAACCGAAATAAAATTCGAGGACGAGAGGGCGATATGGCAGATCCTTATGGCATCAGTAAGGGAGGCTCTTGGAAGGTTCAATATCGTACCTTCAATCGATTTCAATGGTGAGGCGTTAATTGATATCCCGGTCAGTTCATCATTCAAAGGGATCCCTGAACCGCCTCCGATCGAACTGGATCCTTCCTATGATCCTTTTGCCGGCGATGAGCGCCTGACCAACCAGAACAGGCTTATAGAAAAATTCGAAAGGGAAAATGTATCAGGGTGGAAACGGCTCTATACCGCACTTGGCCGCGAAGAGGAGGAATCTTTAAAGATTGAGACAGAACGGAGATTCTTTCAGGTAAAGAGCAAATATATTGTATGTCCTGTAAGATCAGGATTGATGATAATTGATCAGAAAAGAGCCCATGAGAGGATACTTTTTGAAAAGTTCCTTGCTTATCTCGGCAACAATACAAGTATCAGCCAGACAGAATTATATCCAGTCACAACACAGATGAATCCTGCAGATATTTACCTTCTCAAGGAAATTGAAAACGAGTTAATACTTCTGGGCTTCAGGTTTAAATTTCCGGGAAACAATAATGTGACAATCACAGCCCGGCCATCTGAAATCGGATCGGCTGATCCTCTCATGATGCTCGATGTTCTGCTTGAGGAGTACAGGAACACACAGACTGACCCCTCTGCTGAAGCCAGAGAAAAGGTGGCAGCGGCAATGGCAGGTGCTTCCGCAATTCCTTACGGAAAAATCCTTTTAAAGAATGAGATGGAAGACCTTTTTGACACGTTGTTCTCATGCAAATCACCTAACTATTCACCAAAAGGTAAACCGGTAATAAACATTTTAACTCTTGAAGAAATTGACAAAAGATTTCGATAATAGTATCTTTACGCGCTATTTTGACAAAAAAACTCTTTAACTGACAATTGATGAACGGATACGGAAGAGGATTGATGGCATTGCCACCGGTTGTTAAAAACCTTATATTGCTGAATATATTAATGCTGATAGCCACTTGGACTGCAAAGGGAGTACTTGGCATCGACCTTACCACGATTCTGGGTCTGTATTTCCCGAAATCCGATATGTTCAGACCTTTACAGATGCTTACCCACATGTTCATGCATGCCAACTTCTGGCATCTGTTTTTCAACATGTATGCACTCTATATTTTTGGAGGTATTCTTGAGAATGTTTGGGGGTCCAAAAGATTCTTCATCTTTTATATGGTCTGCGGACTGGGTGCAGCTCTTACCCACGAGACAGTAATTATGTTTCAGTATCTTAAGGTGATGGATATTATCGATGCCGCTCAGCTTCAGGATGTCCTTAGCGACGGAGCCGCATATCTGAGCCAGGGGCAGGTATTTACCAATGAAGTCATGAAGGACCTTCAGATGATCCTGTACATCCCGACCGTAGGAGCTTCAGGGGCTGTTTTTGGTGTTCTTCTTGCATTCGGAATGCTTTTCCCGAACACGGAACTTATGCTCCTTTTCCCTCCTGTCCCGATTAAAGCCAAGTGGTTTGTTATCGGTTATGGCGCCCTCGAACTTGTCCTGGCCGTGACACAACCCGGGAGCAATGTTGCTCACGCAGCACATCTTGGAGGCATGCTTTTTGGATATTTCCTTATTAAATACTGGAGAAAAACAACCAAAACATTCTACTAATGGGGATATGGGATGACATCAAAAAGACCTTCAGGAACGGAAGCACCCTTATTAAATTGATTTACATCAATATCGGCGTATTCCTGATAATTTCCGCAGGATCAATAATTGGTTATCTTCTGAAGAACGAATTTCTCTCAGTCAGTATACTGAATTTCTTCTCAGTCCCATCCTCTATCCATGCTCTCGTATTGAGGCCGTGGACAATCATCACATATATGTTTACTCACAAGGATGTACTTCATATCCTCTTCAATATGCTGTGGCTATGGTGGTTCGGGCTGATTTTCCTGGAATATCTCGATCAGAAAAAGCTTGTATCAGTCTATCTGCTTGGAGGTGTTGCAGGAGCCGCAGTCTATATACTTTCGTTCAATATCTTTCCCGTCTTCAGGGATGTCACTGCTGAATCAGTTGCAATAGGTGCTTCCGCATCGGTTATGGCAATTGTAATAGCTATTGCAGCATATGTTCCCGATTATACTGTAACACTTTTCCTTCTGGGACGAGTCAAAATAAAATGGATTGCCCTGGCAATATTTGTACTTACATCCGTTATGGACTTCTCAGTGAACTCAGGAGGAAAACTTGCCCATATGGGAGGAGCATTGTTCGGCTATCTCTACACTCTTAACCTGCGAAGGGGCCGTGACCTCGGAAAGGGAATAAACAAAATAATTGATACCATTGTTACGGTTTTCAGGCCAGGCAGAAAGATGAAAGTGACATATAAGAAAAAGACAGCTACTGATTACGAGTACAATAAAGCCAGGGCAGAACGTCAGGAGAAGATAAACAAGATCCTGGACAAAATATCCAAAGGCGGATATGACAGCCTCACCAAAGATGAGAAAGATCTTCTTTTCAGGGAAAGCCAGAAGAAAAACTGATCAATTATTCGGATACATTCGTAAACCTTATAACGGATCTAGTCAAAAACAGATTAACCTGCTTCTATTAATCAAGTAATTACGATAAATTCGCCATTACTAAAAAGTGTAACTTGAGAAAATTACTCTACCGGATTTTCCTTGTGGCAAATATTTTCTTTGCACTGGCATTGATTTTATCATATTTGTCAGTTCATATAAATCCCGAAGTATTCGCTTTCCCGGCTTTATTCGGACTGGCCTACCCCTACCTTCTTTTTGTTAATATTGTTTTTGCATTCATTTGGGCTGTTATAATAAAATGGGAAGCCTTAATTTCACTTGTTGTAATTGCTGGTGGAATTACCCATTTTTCGAACTACATTAAACTCGGAAAGCCTTCGGGGGATAAAACAGGAACATTTGCGGTACAGAGCTATAATGTAAGGTTGTTCAACCATTTTGAAGGTAGAAAGAACAGCATTTCAGAAAAAAGAATTCTTGACCTTTTAAAAAATAGTCAGGCTGACATTATTTGCCTGCAGGAGATCTATATAACAGGCGATCCGGGAGCCAAAGAAAGAGAGATTAAGGCTTTCCTTGGTGGTAAATATTTCTCCCATTTCAAGGTGATCCCGACAGGGAAGAACAGGTTTTATGGCATAGCCACCCTATCGAGATTTCCGATAGTCTTCAGAGGCGATATTGTTCATGAACGATCATCAAGTCTTTCAATTTATTCAGATTTTGTAAGGGGGAAAGATACAATAAGGCTATATAATAATCACCTTCAATCCTTCCATCTCCACCGTATGGAAAAGACATTTCTGAATGAGCTGACAGAGAGTTCTGTTAACAAGGAAGCTTTTGATGAGATCAGGAGCATTTCTGCAAGCCTGCGGCAAGGCTTCGCAAGGAGGGCAGCCCAGGCACAGAAAGTGAAGGAAAATATAACCAAATCACCATATCCCGTTATAGTTGCCGGTGATTTTAATGATACTCCTGTATCCTATTCCTACAGAAAGATAAGGAAAGGATTAAATGACTCCTTTGTAAAATCGGGATATGGGGCAGGTTTCACCTATAAAGGCAATTATCCTCCCAACCGGATCGATTATATCCTGTATAGCGGTGAATTTGACTGTACCTGGTTTGATATAAGGAAGGTAAGGTATTCCGATCATTATCCTATAACTGCATATTTCCGGAAAGCCACCCCTGAAAAATAAATCCCCTGATTTTGAGATCCAATAAAAGAATTTCAGAAAGGAAGCTTTTTCAAGTCGACATTCCCTCCTGAAAGTATAAGACCGACTCTTTTCCCTTTAAAAAACTGCCTGTTTTCCATAACCGACGAAAAGACCGTTGCCGACGAAGGCTCAATAATTATTTTCATCCTTTCCCATATCAGCCGCATCGAATTAATTATCGATTCTTCGCTCACTGTAAAGATATCATCAACATTTTTTCTTATTATAGCAAAAGTCAGCTCACTTAATGATGTAAGAAGGCCGTCGGCAATTGTTAAAGGATTAACAGAAGGAGTGAGTATCCCGGTAGTAAATGATTTCCAGGCATCGTTGGCATTCAGTGGCTCTGCCCCGATAACCAGTGTCTTTTTGCCGGTTCCTTTAACGCAGGTCGAGGTTCCGCTCATCAGTCCTCCTCCACCCACAGGCGCAACTACCACATCCAGGTCACTAATTTCCTCAAGCAGTTCAAGGGAAGCAGTCCCCTGTCCGCATATCACGTTGAAATTGTCGTAAGGATGAACAAGTGTTGCTCCCTCAGTTTCCATGATTTTGCGGCAGGTTTCCTCACGATCCCTGAGAGTAGGTTTGCAGAAGGTTATTTTCGCACCATACCCTGCAACTGCTTCTTTTTTAACCACAGGAGCATTCTCAGGCATGACAATAAATGCCCTGATCCCGTTCATTCCTGCGGCCAGTGCCAGCGCCGCCGCATGATTCCCTGATGAGTGGGTTACAACGCCTGCCTTTTTCTGTTCATTCGTCAGTGAAAGGACTGCATTTGTGGCACCTCTGAATTTGAAAGCTCCGACCTTTTGAAAATTCTCACATTTGAAATACAGCTCGCAGCCAGCAATCCCGTTAAGCAGACGTGAAGAGAGAACAGGGGTTCTGTGAATAAATGGACTTATACGTCTGTGAGCAGACTGAATATCGTAAAGTGACGGAAGTTGCATCAGTTAATGTTATTTTTCAGCTATTAATATTTCGGGCTATAATATTAATATAAATGTATTTAAAAATATAATTTTAAAAAAACAGGGTGTCCTTCCGGAACACCCTGATTTTTTTAGACTGGAAATATTTATTAGCCTAAAATACTCCATGCAACGGTCAGGCCTGCCAGAACAACTGATACCATCGACATCAGTTTTATAAGGATATTAAGGGCAGGACCTGAGGTGTCTTTAAAAGGATCGCCTACTGTATCACCAACGACTGAAGCTTTGTGAGGCTCGCTTCTTTTGCCGCCATAGTTGCCGCGTTCGATATATTTCTTCGCATTATCCCATGCACCGCCGGCATTGTTAAGCATACTTGCAAGAACAAATCCTGCGCTCAGACCGCCGGCAAGAAGTCCGACTACTCCGGCAACACCGAAGATAACACCAACAACAGTCGGAACAACAATTGCGACAAGCGAGGGCACAAGCATTTCGCTCTGGGCGCCTGCAGTTGATATTTCGACGCATTTAGCATATTCAGGTTTAGCCTTGCTTTCCATTATTCCCGGAATTTCGCGGAACTGACGACGTACTTCTTCAACCATCTTACCGGCAGCACGGCCTACAGCCTGCATACTCATCGCGCTGAAAAGGAATGCCATCATGGCACCTATGAAAATTCCACCCAGGAGGACCGGGTTGAAAAGTGAAAGATCATAGGCATTTGCAAAATCCCTTACAGTTGCAGTTGTAATATTAACAGCAACCTGGCCATCGTGAACCTGAGGAACAGTACTGTTGTAGAACAGCGTATCACCTATCTGCTTGAATCCATCCGGAGCCTTGTCGATAAGTCTGCCAAGCCAAAGCCTTACTTCTTCCATATAGGCAGCCATAAGCGCAAGTCCTGTAAGTGCAGCCGAACCTATGGCAAATCCTTTACCTGTAGCTGCCGTTGTGTTTCCGAGGCCGTCGAGAGCATCTGTTCTTTCTCTTACTTCTTTTGGCAGCTCCGACATTTCAGCATTACCGCCTGCGTTGTCGGCAATAGGTCCGAAAGCATCAGTAGCAAGTGTTATTCCGAGAGTCGAAAGCATACCTACAGCAGCAAAACCGATGCCATATACGCCCATCGCAAAATTCTGAAACCCCCCTGCAAAGCCATAAGCTGCAATAATACCGCCAACGATTGTGACGACGGGGATCCATGTTGAATACATACCGACTGCCATACCTTCGATAATTACAGTTGCAGGTCCCTGCTGAGCCTGTTTTGCAATACCCTGAGTGGGTTTGTTACCGTCGGAAGTGAAATATTCAGTCGACTGTCCAATTATAACACCTGCAGCGAGACCTGATACGGCAGCGCCGAATACGCCCCATGTGATCCAGTCAAGAGCAGCCATGACAGCAAGAACGACAAGAATGAATGCCGAGCTTCCCCCTGTGCCAAGAAGAAGGGCACGCAAAAGATTCTTAGGTGTTGCTGATTCTTTTGTTCTTACAAGATAAACACCAGCAATTGACAGCAGGATACCGATAGCCGAAACCAACATCGGGGCCATGACTGCCTTCATCTGAGTGTCGCCAGTTACTGCAGGCAGTGCAGCGCCAAGGGCAGCAGTTGCAAGAATAGATCCTGCATATGATTCATAAAGGTCAGCTCCCATACCGGCAACGTCTCCTACGTTATCACCTACGTTATCTGCAATTGTAGCAGGGTTTCTTGGATCATCCTCAGGAATTCCGGCTTCAACTTTACCAACAAGGTCAGCGCCAACGTCTGCTGCTTTTGTGAAAATACCACCACCAACACGTGCAAACAGCGCCTGTGTTGATGCACCCATACCGAATGTAAGCATCACGGCTGTAATCTCAATAAGCTTTTCATGAGGAGTAGTACCGGGGTGAACAAATGTAAGTCCGAGGAATTTCAAACCTGTTTCCATATTCTCAGGAGTGAATACCAGGCCATTGAGGATAAGGAACCATATTGCTATGTCGAGAAGGCCGAAACCCACAACAACAAGTCCCATCACTGCACCGCTTCTCAGAGCTACCTGAAGGCCTTTGTTAAGTGATTTTGATGCAGCCCATGCAGTCCTGTTTGATGCAAAGGTCGCCGTTTTCATCCCAAGGTAACCGCAAAGGCCGGAAAAGAAACCACCTGTCAGGAATGCAACAGGAACGAACGGGTTTTGAATCCCAAAATATGCCAGTATACTCAGAAGGACAACAAGCGCTATAAATACTTTTATCACAACACTGTACTGACGTCTCAGGTAGGCCATTGCTCCCTCTCTGACATAAGAAGCGATCTCTTTCATCCTTTCGGTGCCCTCTTCCTGAGCTTTCATGCTCCTGTAGAAGATCCAGGCAAACAGCAATGCCATGAGTGCCGAGACCGGAATGATCCAAAAAATACTACTAATCATGATATCTGTTTTTAATTAGAAAAATAGGTTTAGAAAATGAAAAAATTTTGCCGGTACAAAACTAATCCAGTTTTTTATTTATCCAAATAAAAAAAACAGCATTGGAATGATAAAAAATCTTAAATCACCATTCCCCTGATGTGATCGTCATGATCGTTGACCACTCCGGAATCCGGTATAAAAATAAAAACCCCTTGTTTTCAGTCCATCAGATTGCCCTGAAAAACTCATAGTTTGTATTTTCAAGTTCTTTCATGCGGGGATAAGGATAGAAGAGTATATCATCTTTCGCCCCTACATAAAATCCGGTTTCAATTGTCCTGTATAACAATTCGCCCGTAAATATCCTCTGAACCGTTTTCATATGTTTGTCATACTCTCCTCTGAGTATCTCAAGGCAATCCCTTAAATGCCCGATATTCATATATGGAAGATGCTCTGCAGATCCGTACAATGGATTCGTGGCAAGCTCACCAAGCTTCAGCTCTACGAAAAAGAGCTTTGGAAGAACAATAGGAATGGACCCGTCAGTGAGCCTTTTAAGAAATACTGAGGGTGGAAGTTCGCTGGCAACAAGGGGAGAAACAGGATTTAGCTCCTGATAGAGATGGAGAACCTTGCTTACCTCCCTGCTTTTATCATACGGCGCCTTTTTAAGCTCGAGAACACACCCATGGTCAGTGGTCAGGTAAAGTGATTTAAGCGCATCAAGCGGAATTGTCTCAAGGACTCTGTAGACTGAAAGATAAACAGAACTTTTAGGGCTCCCGTCTTCCTTTGCAACGCATCTCCTGTTGAGGCTGTCCATATCAATCAGATGTTCAATCTTTTCAAGATCAACCTCAAAAAAGATTGTCTGGCTTTTGTTTCGCTTCTTTGTTCCGGTCGAAAGATACATGCCAAATCCTTCGGGAGGAAGCATCGAAGCCACAAGGGCTTCAGGGGTGCAGGTTAAATAAATGTACTTGCTCATAATATATATTGTTTAAGGACCTTCCACCTACCCAATCATATCCACTGCAAAGAACCAGATTCAAAACCTATATCAAATGTAATGTTCTTTTCAGACAAAAAAAAGCCCGAAATGAGATCAGTCTCCTTTTATTTTTTGTCTCTCACATATTTGTTCATCCAGTTAAGGACTTCCCAGTGTTTGTGAAGGAGAGATTCTCTGGCAGCATAGCCATGACTTTCGGCAGGAAGTAGTACGAGCCTTACGGTTGCACCGAATCCTTTCAGAGCAGAATAATACCTTTCACTCTGGATGGGGAATGTTCCGGTGTTATTGTCGGCCATGCCATGTATAAGCATTATAGGATCTTTGACTTTATCGGCATTCATGAATGGCGACATGGTATTGTAAATGTCAGGAGCCTCCCAGTAGCTTCTTCTTTCATTCTGGAAACCAAATGGGGTAAGAGTCCTGTTATAGGCGCCGCTCTCGGCAATGCCGGCGGCAAACAGCCTGCAGTGCGTGAGAAGATTTGCCGTCATAAATGCACCATAGGAATGCCCGCTTACAGCAACTCTTTGCGGATCGGTTACACCCATGGCAACAGCCTTGCTGACAGCAGCTTCTGCATCTGCCACAAGCTGACTCACAAAAGTATCATTAGGCTCTTTCCCGTCGCCACCGACAATGGGAAAAGAGGCATCCATCAGAATGGCATAACCCTGTGTAACATAAACAAGAGCAGAGGCAGGACTGATCCTGGTAAACATGTATGGTGAGCCGCTTACCTGACCAGCCGCGGAAGGGTCATTGAATTCACGCGGATATGCCCATAAAAGTGTAGGCAGAGGTTTGTCCCTCCCCTTTGTGAATCCTTCAGGAAGATAAAGGATAAAGGAAAGATCAAGGCTGTCATTCCTCTTGTATTTTACAAGCTCTTTGCTGACACCGGCAAGCTGAGGATATGGATTTTCAAAATTGGTAACCCGGGTTATCTTTCCTGTTTTCAGATTCCTTATATAGTAATTCGGGACTTCAGATACTGATTGCCTGCTTGTTAAAATAAACCCTCCGGAAATATCAAGAACATCCGACATTGCCTCATAATATGGAGCTTCCGATCTCCATAGCCTGGTTGTTTTCCCCGTCAGGATATCATATTTATCCAGAAAAGGACGATCTCCTTCCGGAGAAGCGCCGGCTCCAGATAGTAACAGAGATTTCCCCGCATCTGTAAACAGAAGTGTATTCCTTCCGTAAGGGTTCCGATCTGTAATGAATCTCCCTGGATTCCTGTAACCGTCGTCGCTGTTATATTCGTGGATTTTTTTCTTTGGCGACATCGGTGCCGAAGGATTAAAGGAACTTACAATCCGCATCCTCGATTTTGAAGATCCTTCCGTGATTATCGCAAAATTATCCCTCCCCCAGGTAATTCCGCCGAATCTGAGATTTGTTGCTGCAAGTTTTAAAGGCTCACCTGAAAATGGCTGATCGAGAGTGTACACCTGGTCGTGATATTCCATCTCCTTTTTAATATCTCCTCCATCAAGAGCCTCAACCCAGTATACTGTTGAAGGCTTGTCGGAACGCCATTCATAGAATCTCGGACCAGGAAGAACCATATCGTAACCCCTGGGTTCATTTTCAATAAGAGGACTTTCATACAGGATTTTGATCTCGTTTCCGGCCATATCCCAGATGGTGGTTACAGCCGGGAAATTATAATATGGCACTGTATATGAAAAAGGACGCCTCACCCCCGAGACAAGGAGGTAGTTGCCGTCAGGTGACGGAGAAACATCCGTAACAAGGAAAGGCTTCCCGATTTTTTGACTGGCTGTGCCGTCCCATAACATAAGCTGCGATTTTGAATAGAATTCAAATAACGCCTCATCAACAGGATCCTTCAACAGATCCTGATATGTCGGAGCCTGGCCCTTATCTCCCATGTTCTCCTGAACAACAGGACCATCAGGAACTGGGTTTCTTTCAGGCTTTTTACCTCTGGCCTGGTCAATTACTGGATAAACAAGGCCTTTATCGTCTTGCAGCCAGCTGATCATATTTCCAAAGATCATGTTTACATTATCAGCTATTTTCTGAGCTTTAAGCAAAGTCACATCACAAACCCAGAGTTCAATCCCGTCAGGCATAGTGTTTGTAAATGCAAACTTCTTCCCATCGGGAGACCATACCGGGTATCCAAGTTCCGGATTGGAAGGCATGCCTGATATTTCCCGGATATTTGTGCCTTTGATATCCACCAGCCTGTAGCCTTTATTGAAAGTCTGCCGGCTGGGGCCGTTTGTGGCAGGATCAATCCTCAGTCCCGCAAGCCTTAATTCCTCAGCACTGAGCTCTGAAATTGTAATCAATGGTGGACGTTCAATGATGAGTATCACTGACTTGTCGGGACTAACTGACACCATCGGTGTTGCCGGGGCATCAACAATTTTTACAATTTCATCGGGAGGAAGCTGGTATTTAAGTGATTCCTGTGAACTGGCAGCAGGATTAAGCATAAAACAGACAGCTGCAAAAAAAGTAATCTTCTTTATCATTGTTATTGTTTTAACAGAGTGGAACATGTTATTCAAAGATATTCAATTAGGCAGAAAGAAGAAAAGGTTTCCGGATGTTACTTTCAATGGATTCAATCAGCCCGAATTTCATCCCGCCAGCGTGATCCCTTGGTTTTGCACGAATTGCATATAGGCAAAGAGTTTCATAGTCCTTTACTTCAAGAAATGTCCTGCCTGTTGGGAAATTTCCACATGGATGCGAGCCCCGCAGGGGCGACAGGTATCACGGGCATAAATGCCCCCAAAAATCCCTGACAACGCCCCTCCAATATCCGAACCACAAGTTTCTTTTATTACATTTGCGGCATTAATAATTCAATTATTCAATAATTAATCCGATGAACAGCTTTTTTGACGACAAGATCTCTGAACGGCTCGGAGGCATAAACTTCGGCAAATCAACCACTATATACAAGTTTGAACTCATTAAGAGGGCAAAGGCAGCCGCAAAAATTGCCCATCCTGGGGTGGAACTAATCGATATGGGCGTCGGAGAACCCGACTGGCCGGCCGACGAAATCGTTGTAAATGAACTGGCACAGGAAGCTGGCAAAGCTTCAAACCGCTGGTATGCCGATAACGGGATCCCCGAATTCCAGGAAGCAGCCGCCATGTACATGGAAAAGACATATGGAGTCAGAGGCCTCGTGCCATCCGAAAACATCATTCATGGAATAGGATCAAAGCCCATCCTTGCCATGCTCCCGATCTGTTTTATAAATCCAGGTGACATATTGCTCACAACTGTGCCCGGATATCCTGTAACTGCTACTTATACAAAATATCTTGGCGGTGAAGTATATGAACTGCCCCTGCTGGAGTCAAATGATTTCCTTCCCGACCTGACTTACATCCCGGAGCCTGTTCTGAAAAAAGCAAAGCTGCTTTATATAAATTATCCCAATAATCCCACGGGTGCCATTGCCACCAGGAGCTTCTTTTCTGAAGTAGTGAAATTTGCAAAGGAAAACAACCTAGTTGTTGTCAATGATGCCGCTTACGGAGCTCTGACATATGACGGTAACAGGCCTCTCAGCTTCCTGTCGGTCGACGGTGCCATGGATATAGGTATTGAAGTCCATTCATTGTCAAAAGCTTTCAATATGACAGGCTGGAGGATAGGTTTTATCTGCGGTAATGCCAAAGCTGTGAAGGCATTTGCAACTGTGAAGGACAACTCCGACTCAGGCCAGTTCAGGGCCATCCAGAAGGCAGGCATCAAAGCATTGAACAACCCTGAAATCACAAAAAGGACAGTCGAAAAATATTCAAGACGGTTCGACCTTCTTGTCGGAGCATTGAACGAAGCAGGATTTACTGCAAAAAAACCCGGAGGCACTTTCTATTGCTATGTTAAAGCGCCGTCGGGTACTCAGGATGGAAGGACATTCAATACTGCATCGGAATTTTCGGAATTCCTTATAAAAGAAGCTCTTGTCTCAACTGTTCCATGGGATGATGCAGGAAAATATGTGAGGTTCTCAGTTACCTTCGAGGCTGATACTCCGGAGAAGGAAGTTGAAGTGATAAGAGAGCTTAAGAACAGGATCGGAAGGCTGAAACTGAGATTCTGAGACAGCCATATTTTAAAATTTATGGATTACAGGGAAGATATAAACGGTGCACTGAAGGCGCTCAGAGAAGGAGGGATAATTATTTATCCGACTGATACGATCTGGGGTTTGGGATGCGATGCCACAAACCAGCAGGCTGTAGACAAGATATTTGCAATAAAGAAGCGTGAGGAGAGCAAAAGCCTTATAATCCTTGTTAACGGTTACCCGATGCTGGAGAGATATGTTGTAAGTATTCCGGAAACTGCAGCAAGCATCCTTGAAGTAGCAGACAAGCCAATTACAATAATTTATCCCAAGGGGAAAAATCTTGCCCCCGCCGTAATAAGTACCGACGGATCGGTGGGAATCAGGATATGTGCCGATGATTTTTGCAATGAGCTCATAACCAGGTTCAGGAAACCAATAGTTTCCACTTCAGCCAACATCAGCGATACGCCTGCCCCTCGTAACTTCTCCGAAATAAGTGAAGAAATTTTAATGTCGGCCAGTTATGTTGTAAAGCACAGGCAGTGGGAAACTGAAATAAAAACGCCATCATCTGTCATAAAAGTCGAAGATGATGGCGTGATCCATATTATCAGAAAATAATTTCGCTATCTGGATCTTACATGGCCTGATCCTGAAACTTTTGCATTTACTCTCGGATTTCCTGAATAAGTTACATTACCGCTTCCTGATATATAGGCCTCAAGGTTGTCGCCAGCCCTGCACCTGCAGTTTCCGCTTCCCGAGATATGAACCTCAAGGTCATCAATTTCGATTCCCTCTCCTGAAAAACCGCTTGAACCGCTTATTGATATTTCACCTTTGTCAATACTACCGGTTGAACCAAGAATAATATCGCCCGATCCTGAAATTCCGCAAACGAGCCTGTCGACATCCAATCCTGATGTGATAAGCTTACCGCTTCCGCTGACTCCAAAATCAAGATCATCAGCCTTGATCATATCAAGGATCTGGACTTTCCCCGATCCTGATACGCCTACACCCTCCAGCTCCGGCATTGTAAGGTTTATTGTAACATGTTCATTGTTAAACGACAGTCGCCAGTTTTCCTTTCTTATAATAAGTTTTCCGTCCCTGACGATTGTTTCGATATCCTCAAGTACATCCCTGTCGCCTTCCATCACAAGCTTGAATTCAGGACCAATTTTAATGAGCAGCTCGCCGGAAATCCCGAAGCCTACACTTTTAAATCCACTGACATCCCTTGTCTCTTTTGACTGACCTGATGCAATGGCTGCCGACAGGATAAAACTTAAGATGAACACTGCTGAGAAGATTGATTTTTTCATTTTATTATGGTTTTAATTATAGGCATTTCTAACTAAAGACGGATGAAATTCCGTTTAGTTGCATAAAGAATAAATCTGATCAGAAATTGCGGGAAGATCAGTTCAGATCAATCAGACCCTCGGGAAGGCTGAGTCTGATTATCTTTTTTTTCCTGTCGACGCTTATGATGAAATCGTCGTGAAATGGAACAAGGATCTCCTTATTACCCGGAGAAAGTATGTTTATAAGATCCTGTCCGGGATTCTCTATGATCCCACTTATAGTACCAATGAATTCAGAACCGGTAAGGAACACCTTAAATCCTTCAATGCCGCGGGAAGGGCCTGAATGAGTTTTGTTTTCATCACCGGAAGTCAGGAAGATCCTGCAGCCTGTGAATTCTCCCGCTTTATCACCCGACTCGTATCCTTCAAATTTAACCTTCAGGATATCGGAGCCATTGTAGTCTGTTGACGAAATGAAAAATGGAACCGGTCTTCCATCAGTTTCAATGAACACCGATTCCATTTCGGGTATGTCATTTATAAAGATCTTTTCAAGCCTGATTGTCACAGAACCATCATATCCGTTCACCCTGGATATCTTCCCAAGCAATATATGAGGTTTGTAAGTCAACGGATTAAGGATCCTTATGACTCATTTGTCTATTCCTGTGCAGGTTCCCCGGCAGTTTCTTCTGTTGGGGTTGCATTTTCTGCGGCTTCAGCTGTTGGTTCGGCAGCGGCTTCCTCAGCAGTTGCTTCCGGCTGGTTTTCAGCTGCTTCTCTGGCAGCAAGTTCAGCCTGTTTTTTGGCAAGAGATGCTGCACGGGCTTCATTTACTTTCTTTTCGGCAGCAAGCTTTTTAACGATTTCGTCATCCTTTGATTTCTCAAGGCCAGCACGTTTTGCCTCAAGCTTCTCTTCATTCTGCTTCATCCATTCTTCAAACCGCCTTGTTGCCTCAGCATCATCAAAAGCGCCTTTTTTAACTCCTTCGAGAAGATGCTTTTTAATAAGAACTCCTTTTGTTGAGAGGATAGCCCTGCATGTTTCTGTAGGTAGTGCGCCATTCTGCAGCCAACCCAGCGCCTTATCGAAATCGAGTTCGATTGTTGCCGGATTAGTGACCGGATTGTATGCTCCGATCTTTTCAATATATCTGCCATCCCGTGGCGACCTGCTATCAGCTACCACAATGTGGTAGTAGGCCTTTCTCTTGCGGCCTTTCCTAGCTAATCTGATTTTAACTGCCATTAAATTTCTACGCTTTTATTTAACCTACTTTTTTAAAATGTGGGTGCAAAGATAATCAAAATTAAATACGAAACAATCAAAAATCATCAGACAAGAGTGAAGCTGTTTCAAAAAAAGGTTTAACCGCAAAGCGCAAAGTTTTTCGCCATGAAGCGAAGAAAAGAATGTTGGCAAGTAAGCATACCGTTCTTTGCTGCCGCTATGCGAACTTTGCGGTTAAATCCTTCTTTCTGAACAGCCTCTGTCATGTTTTAACCCCAAATCCCCTAAAGGGGACTTGGTCGATTCCGGATTTTTACTCCCCCTTTAGGGGCCGGGGAGGTAAAAACCCTTTAGAGGGCCGGGGCTAAAAGCCTATTCACCTGTATACCACGGATTCTGCTCAAGCAGGTCGTTCACTTCCATTTCCCTGAATGGTATTGGCAGAATCAGGTTTCCAGCGTTGTAAGGCAGGCTTCCGATATTCGAATGCCATCTCTTCAGGTCATGAAGCCTGTGTCCTTCCCAGCAAAGTTCAAAATAACGCTCAGCCCTTATCTGCTCCTGAGTAACCGTACCAGTATATACAGGTGCGAGCGATCTTGCCCTTACTATGTTTACATCCTGTGTAGGAGTATTCGGACCGATTGGTGAACCACCTTTTTCAAAGTTCGCTTCAGCCCTTATGAGATACATTTCAGCAAGACGAATCAGAGGGATGTTAGCATAATAATCGCCCCATTTAGAAGTGTTGATACCTCCGTTATTAAGAATTGTGCCAACACCTATATAGTACATTTCCGTAATGTTAGCGATAGTGTACGAAGGTTTTGTGTCTTCCTGCAGTTTACCTCTGAGATCTGAAGGATCAAATTTTGCAAGAAACCCCGGCTGGATGTCATAATCGCCTCTTCCCATACCGTTGAGCGAAGCATACATCACTGTTAACGAAGCAGTATTTGAAGCTATGTTATTCTGAAGTGCAAAGATGACTTCAGGAGATGATCCTTTAATATTAAAAGGCTGAAGAGGACTGGCTGTAAGCGAAAACAATCCGCTCTCAATAACCCTGTTGGCTTCGGTAGCTGCACTCGTATAATTACCCTGCTGAAGGTACAGGCGTGCAAGAACTGCGCTGGCTGCGTAGGTACTTGCATATACTCCGTTCTCTTCCGGAAGAAGATCGCGGGCGGCAGTAAGGTCCGCAATAGCCTGGGCGTAACATTGCTCGACTGTATTCCTGGCAACAGGTACGGCATCGGCAACATCTTTAGTTGGAGTAAGCACTATTGGAATGCCGGGTTGAGTATTTTGTGTCCCTGGAGCATAGGGAAGACCGAAAAGCCTGGTCATTTCAAAAATCACCCAACCCCTGAGGAATCTGGCTTCACCTTCAACAAGATCTTTATCTTCCTGTGTTTCAAGGACTGCAATTATTTCAGGATCCAGAAGAGTATTGCAGATGTTTATCAGACCATAACCGTCGATCCAGCAGTTCTCGACATAACTGTTGGTAACAGTGATCTCCTTCTGGATTATTTCCCTGGGCTGTGCATATGTCCCGATAAAATTCATATCGGAGGTCGCAGCAAGCAGCTCGCTGAACTCGTTGAAGGAGCTCCCGAAAGTAAAACCGCTCCTTGCCTGAAGATATGCTCCGACAAGGGCAGTCTTGATATTCTCCGGAGATGTAAGTGCGGTAGAGGCATCTATCGATTGCTGAGGCTTCATATCCAGCTTGTCGTCGCAGGCAAAAAGAGCAGCGAGGAGCGGTAAGATAAGTAACCATTTTTTACTGGCAAATAATATATTTTTCATGATATTCATTGTTAACGTTTAAAATGAGAGGTTTATACCGATAGTATAAGTACGGGCCTGCGGAGCCGTATAGAAATCATACCCCTGAATGATATTCGTATTCTGGGTAGTCCTGCCTGTCCCCGTATAGTTAACTTCAGGATCCCAACCTTTGTATTTTGTAAACGTATAAAGATTCTGTACACCGATAAAAATCCTCGTTGCCGAAAGCTTCATCCTGTTTACGAGCCGTGATGGCAGATTGTAACCGAGATTGATATTTCTGACTCTCAGGTATGATGCATCTGAAAGATACCGGCTCGAGTTGTTTGTGCCATTGCTGTCACCAAGTCTAGCCTGGGGTACATCTGTAATATCACCAGGTTTCTGCCATCTGTTCATCTGATCGGCAGTCTGGTTATCAAACCAGTCGGCATTTGCTGACTGATATCTGCCTCCACCATTGAATACCTCGTTGCCATAAACGAAGCTGAGGAGCACATTCAAATCCAATCCTTTGTATTCCAGATAGTTGTTCAAGCCACCCGTAAAGTCAGGATTGGGAGATCCGACAATAAGATCGCCCGCAAGATTATAATTGCTGGTAGCCTCATCACTTGTATCATTTATATAATATATTGCATCTCCGTTGTCGGGATCAACGCCGGCGTATTTTCTTGTTTTGAATACACCTATTGGCTGTCCTTCAATAACATAGTTTATTCCGTTCGGGGTGATTTCAGGACCATTGATATTAAGGATCTTATTCTTGTTGAATGCAATATTGAAATCGGTTGTCCATTTGAAATCTCCGACAAAGTTGTTTGAATGAAGAGCAAATTCAAGGCCTTTGTTTTCGAGTTCGCCAATATTGCTCCAAACACCGGTAAAGCCTGAGGTGGAAGGAAGCGTTCTGTAAAGAAGAAGATCGGTGGTCTTTTTATAATAAAGGTCAAGTTCACCGGTCAGCCTGTTATTAAAGAGTCCGAAATCAAGTCCGATATCGGTCTGTGCCGTATTCTCCCATCCCAGTTCCCTGCTCTGGAGCTGTGCCGGCTGAAGTGCATTCCTGCCTGCATAGTTTACGCCTGCATAAAGTGCGAGATGAGCATAATCGGGAATTCCTGAGTTTCCTGTTATACCGAAGCTACCGCGAAGTTTAAGATAGCTCAGTGTGTTCTTGATTCCCTGCATGAAATCTTCTTCCGAAATAATCCATCCTGCCGATACTGCAGGGAAAAAACCGTATCTGTTATCGATTCCGAAACGTGATGAACCGTCAACCCTTCCTGATAATGACAAAAGATATCTTTCCTTTAGCTTGTAATTTGCCCTTGCAAAATAGGAAAGATAACTGTGCCCTTCGTCCCAGCTCGAAAATTCAACTGCCTCGGCAGCATTTGCTATATTATGAAAATCATCTGTCGGGAATCCCTTACCATAAACATTCGATCCGGTTGTCATCGACTCCTGGTACGACATACCTGCCACAATATTTATGTCATGAACATCAAATGTCTTGGCATATGTAAAATAGTTTTCCCAGTTGTAATTCACCACTCTTACCGATCTGTTCTGAGCTTCTCCTGCAGGTCCGGCACCTATTGTAAGCCTTCCCCAGAAGTTCTTTTCGCGCATGTCCATGATATCGGTTCCGAATTCCGATTTGAACGAAAGGTCTTTAAGTATTTTATACGATCCATAAGCGTTTGCTAATGATCTGAACACAGTCTGGTTGTTAAATCCGTCTCTCAGTGAAATAAGACTATTGTAATATATGGTATTTGTATTCAGTTCACCAGTATCGGGATCATAAACCGGAGTTACCGGGGCCTGTGCTACAAGCTGAAGAGGGGTGGCAAATGCATTGTCATTTTCAACCCTGTCCATCTCGGTCCTTATAAGATTCATTTGTATCCCGAATGTAAGCTTGTCTGTCGCTTTCTGGTCGAGGTTAAGACGGCCGCTAAGCTTGTTCATATCGTTGCCGCGGAGAATGCCTTTTGTGCGATCATAACTTATACCTGCATAATAAGTAGTATTATCATTACCTCCGCTTCCCGAAACGTTTATCCTGTTAAGCATTCCCTTCTGAAAGGCCTCTTTCTGCCAGTCCGTATCCCAGCCTTCATTCCAGCGAGGCACGAACATATCCCAAATATCTTCCTTAGGCAGCCATCCCCATACAAGACCATCACCGTCAGATACATTATCCATCGATTCATTAAGAAGCTCGAGATACTGATCTGCATTAAGCCATTTTATAAGGTGACTCGGTTGGCTTATACCTGTTGTATAGTCAATATTGAATTTGGTAGCACCCTTTTTTCCTCGTTTTGTCGTAATTATAACCACACCATTTGATGCCCTTGATCCATAAATAGCGGCAGCCGAAGCATCCTTCAGGACCTGTATCGATTCAACATCGGCCATAGCAAGATCGGCCAGAGGGCTGACAGGCTGGTTGTACTCATTACTGACACTTTGTGTTGTAATCGGTACTCCATCCACAACATAAAGAGGCTGGTTGTCAGCCGATACTGAAGAAGATCCCCTGATCCTCATCTTTACAGTCTCACCAAGCTTGCCACTGGCCTGTTCAATAAATACGCCAGCTGTCTTACCCTGGATTGCCGATTCAAAACTTGCCGTTGGCATATCGGAAAGTCCTTTGGTATCAACCTTGGTTATTGATCCTGAAACCGTTCTTTTTATGGCTGATCCGTAACCGACAACCACAACTTCGTCAACACCCATCATTTCCATATCAAGGGCAACATCTATAACATTCGATGTCCCCACCGTAATCTCCCGGGTTGTCATGCCAACAAACCGAAACTCAAGTATTGCTCCGGGTGCTGCTGAAATCTGGTACTTCCCGTTAATATCGGTCGTTGTACCAACAGTTGTGCCCTTTATCATTACAGTGGCCCCTATCACGGGTTCTCCGTCTTCAGAACCTGTGACGGTTCCTGTTATTGTCTTTTGCTGACTGACCGCTGGCAGCAAAAAACAAAACAAGACAAAAAAAAGCATCAAAAACTTTTTCATAATTTTTGGTTTAGGTAGTTAATAAAATTCAGGAATTAATCAATTCCTTTTACTGTCCTTTAAAAACAATGGCATTTAAAAGCAAAAATATAAATTATACCTGATAATATAATTATACTGCACGATTTTCATGCAATAAAACGGAATAAGTTTTGCTTTAAGGATCCCTGTCCGGAGAATCTGAACCTTTTTATCTATTTTTGTGTTCCAACCCCTAACGATTTTTAACCTATTATGAGTTCGTTCGCCCATCTTCATGTCCACACACAATACTCTATACTCGACGGAGCTTCAAACATCTCATTGCTTATTGAAAGGGTAAAAGCTCTGGGCATGGAGGCAGTGGCAATAACTGATCATGGCAACATGTTCGGTGTAAAGGAATTTCACACCACAGCTCAGAAAAAAGGTATTAAACCTGTTATAGGATGCGAAATCTATGTTGCAAAACGGTCAATTAGCGATACTTCGGGAAAGGAAGACAGGTCAGGCGATCATCTGATTCTTCTTGCGAAAAATCTGAAAGGCTACAAAAATCTCGTAAAACTTGTTTCAACAGCCTGGATAAAAGGATTTTACTATAAACCAAGGATTGACAAGGAGCTTCTCGCGCAATACAGGGAAGGACTTATTGCATCATCGGCATGCCTGGCTGGCGAAATTCAGGATGAGATACTTAACGGGACAATGAACGGGGCAGAAGAAGCGCTTAAAACATATCTTGACCTTTTTGGTGATGATTTTTACCTCGAAATACAGCGTCATGAGACCAATGATCCTGAAGCTGACAGATCAGTTTTTCCACAACAGCAGAAAGTGATAGAAGTCTTCAAAAAGCTCTCGGAAAAATATAAGGTAAGGATCATTGCCACTAACGATGTTCACTTCATCAATGCCGAGGATGCAGGAGCCCACGACAGACTGATCTGCCTTAATACGGCAAAGGATATAGATGACCCCGACAGGCTGAGATATACCCGTCAGGAATATCTCAAAAGTGAGGAGGAAATGAGGAGCATCTTCAGCGATATACCTGAAGCAATAGATAATGTCGGGCACCTGGTTGAAAAAATTGAGAAGTTCAGGCTGGACCACGATCCCATAATGCCTGATTTCGACCTGCCCGAAGGCTATAATGACGATAATGAATACCTGCGGTTCCTTACATATAAAGGAGCTAAGGAGAGATGGGGAGACCTGACCAGGGAACAGGTGGAACGTATAGATTTTGAGCTCGACACTATTGCCAAGATGGGTTTTCCCGGATATTTCCTGATCGTTCAGGATTTTCTCAGAGCGGCAAGGGAAATGGGGGTATCAGTTGGCCCGGGGAGGGGATCAGCAGCAGGATCGGCTGTTGCCTTCTGCCTGCGAATAACCGACATCGACCCCATAAAATACGGCCTTCTTTTTGAGCGATTCCTCAACCTCGACCGTATTTCAATGCCTGATATCGATATTGACTTTGATGAAGATGGAAGAGAAGATGTTCTTCGTTATGTTGTCAATAAATATGGCCACGACAAGGTGGCACACATCATTACATTCGGAACGATGGCTGCTAAAATGGCCATAAGGGATGTTGCCCGGGTCCAGAAGCTTCCTCTCCCTGATGCCGACAGGCTTGCTAAACTGGTACCCGAACGCCCCGGAATAACACTTTCAGCAGCTTATTCCGAAGTTCCCGAACTTGCTAAAGAAAGGAACTCTTCAAACAAGCTTGTTTCACAAACGCTCAAATACGCTGAAGTGCTCGAGGGTTCTGTTCGGCAGACAGGCATTCATGCCTGCGGAATAATAATCGGAAAGGATTCGCTCGATAACTATATCCCTCTATGCACAGCAAAGGATACAGATCTTTACTCAACCCAGTATGAAGGAAGCCAGGTAGAATCTGTCGGACTTCTCAAAATGGATTTCCTGGGATTGAAGACACTTTCAATAATCAAGGACTGTCTCGAGAATATCAAACGGTCCTCAGGTAAAGAGATTGACCTTGATGCTCTGCCGCTTGATGATAAGAAAACCTACGAACTTTTCAGCAACGGGGAAACCACAGGAATTTTCCAGTTTGAATCAGCGGGAATGAAAAGGTATCTCAAGGAACTTAAACCCAACAGATTCGAGGACCTGATAGCAATGAACGCCCTTTACAGGCCAGGGCCCATGGAATACATCCCCCAGTTTATCCGGAGGAAACACGGACAGGAGAAAATAGAATACCTTCTGCCTGTAATGGAGAAGTATCTTAACGACTCATACGGAATAACGGTTTACCAGGAGCAGGTTATGCTCCTCTCCCAGGAACTTGCAGGTTTTACAAAAGGTGAAGCTGATAACCTTCGTAAGGCAATGGGAAAAAAGAAAAAATCCATAATGGATGAGATGAAGGTCAAATTCCAGGAAGGATGCAGGAAGAATGGTTATGAGGAGGAAAAAGTAAATAAGATATGGTCCGACTGGGAAGCATTTGCCCAATATGCATTCAACAAGTCACATTCGACATGCTATGCACTCGTTGCATTCCAGACAGGTTATCTGAAAGCCCATTATCCGGCTGAATATATGGCCGCGGTCTTAAGCCGCAACATAAGCGATATCAAAAAGATTACCACCTTCATGGATGAAACAAGAAGGATGGGAATGGAAGTTCTGGGTCCGGATGTCAATGAAAGTAATGTAAAGTTCACTGTAAACAGGGACGGTAATATCAGATTCGGACTCGGTGCAATAAAAGGAGTTGGTGAAAGCGCTGTAATTCAATTAATTGAGGAAAGAGAACAGAACGGTAACTATAAAAGCATTTATGACCTCGTGGAAAGAGTAAACCTTAATTCACTGAACAAAAAAAATCTGGAAGCAATGGCAGTTGCCGGAGCTTTTGATTGCTTCCCTGAATTTTCAAGGGCCCAGTATTTCTCAACCGATCAGAAGGGTATAAGCTTCATCGAAAACCTTATAAGGTATGGTAATAATGTCAAGGTTATGAAGAATTCAAGCCAGCAGACACTCTTTGGAGGTTCAGGAGGATTCGAAATCATAAGGCCTGAAGCAGCTCCATGCCCCGAATGGCCAAAACTTGAAAAGCTAAACAGGGAAAAAGAAGTTATAGGCATATACCTTTCATCCCATCCGCTTGATGATTTCAAACTTGAAATAAACACTTTCACAACTGCCACTCTTGCCGACCTCCAGAACCTTAGCGAATGGGCCGACAGGGATGTTGTCGTTGCAGGAATGGTTACAGAAACAAAAAACGGTATTGGAAAAAACGGGAAACCTTACGGATCATTTACCCTGCAGGATTATACAGATTCATTCAGGTTCATGATGTTCGACAAGGAATACGTGGAGTTCAGTAAGTTCTTTATCACGGGTTATTACCTTCTTGTAAGGGGACGGGTGCAAAAAAGAAAATTCAGGGAAGATGAACTTGAATTCCACATAAAGACAATAAACCTGTTATCGAGTGTAAAGGATGAACTTATCAAATCGGTTACAATCAAGATAAAACCTGAGGATATAAATGGTGAAATGATAAACGGGCTCCTTGAAATCGTCAGGGAAAACAAAGGTGAGACAGAACTGAAATTCATTTTCTATGATCCTGAAGACAAGATTTCACTCCCAATGTTCTCAAGAACCCTTAGGGTCAGGTTGAATAATGAACTGACAGACTTTCTTGATGACTTCCCCGGAATAGAATATAAAGTTAATTAGCTATATTTGACAGTTCATGTTAGATAAAAATCCTGAAAACTAAATATTATGGCAGTAGAAGTAAATGATACCAATTTTGAGGAGATTGTTGTTAAGTCAGACAAACCTGTTATGGTTGATTTCTGGGCAGAATGGTGCGGCCCATGCAGGATGATCGCGCCGTTTGTCGAAGAGATCTCCAGGGAATATGCAGAAAAGGCAATAGTTGCAAAATGCGATGTCGATAACAGCCCCGGCGTTGCAGCCCGGTTTGGAATACGCAATATTCCAACTGTTCTTTTCTTTAAAAATGGAGTTGTGGCAGACAAGCAGATAGGTGCTGTTCCAAAAGTAAATTTTGTAAATAAGCTGACTAAGCTGCTTCAATAGAGCAAAATAGATGACAGTATGTGTATTTGCTTCCTCAAGCAGCCAAATCGATAACAGATATTTCTATTCGGCCACTGAGCTTGGAACTCTTTTTGCAGCTTCAGGGATCGACGTCATCTATGGAGGAGGAGGGATCGGACTAATGGGCGTTCTTGCTGATGCTGTCATGGAAAAGGGAGGAACAATTACAGGTGTAATACCCTCTTTTATGAATGATGAAGGCTGGGGACATCCTCAGGTCAGGGAAATGATAGTAACCAACGACATGGGAGAAAGAAAAAAGAACATGTTCGAAAGAGCCGATGCTGTGGTTGCACTTCCCGGCGGAATAGGAACCCTTGAAGAACTTACAGAAGCCATCACGCTTAAACAACTTGGCCTTTTCAAAGGACCTGTGATAATCCTTAATACCCTGAACTTCTATGATCCCCTTATCTGCCTTCTGGAAAAGATGATAGAAGGAAATTTCATGCGGACTGAACATAAGGGAATGTGGAATATTGCTTCGAGTCCTGAAGAGGTTATGTCTCTTCTATCTGATGATAAAGGATGGATAGATGATCCCAGGAAAATAGCCAGAATCTGATTAGTTCTCCTGTACGGCTGTCATTTATTTTTTATAAAAATCCTGAGAGTGCTGGCAAAGAATTCCTGTTTCATCAATAGCTTTCCGTCAACTTCAGGAGCTCTGACCCCATCCCTGAATTTCTTCCTTCCGTAAAATATTCTTGCTTCATCCCATAATCCGTTAAGGATAAAATGATTAAGCACACTTGCACCGCCTTCTATGAATAAAGACTGTATACCCCATTGATACAAGTATTCAACTATCTGTGCAGCAGATGATTCCCTGTTATTCAGTTTTACCACTACCGAACCCGGAAGGTTCACTTTCTCAGGGTAAAATGTAAATATAACCTGCGATCCTATAAGACTGCTCATTGCAGGCTTTTCAGGCAGTGATCCCGAACCTGAAAGAATCAGCCTGACAGGATTGTTGCCAAACCATTCTCTTACATTCAGGAGCGGATCATCCAACCTTACCGTTCCGGCCCCAACAAGTATTGCCTGCTCGGAAGCTCTCCATCTGTGTACAAGTACTTTTTCAGTATTGCCGGAAATCCAGGCAGGACTGCTGCTCCCTGAAAGATTCCTGTTAATATCAATAAAGCCGTCGGAACTCTGAGCCCATTTCAGAATTATATATGGCCTATTCCTTTCATGAAAGGTAAAAAACCGCCTGTTGGTCCATCTGCATTCCTCTCCTGCAATACCTGTTTTAACATTGCAGCCGGCTTCCCTTAACTTTGCAATACCTCTTCCCGATACCTTCAGACTTGTATCTATTGTACCGACAACAACCGAAGGTATCCCCTTTGAAATTATCATATCTGCACACGGGGGAGTTTTGCCATAATGGGAGCATGGCTCAAGATTTACATAAAGGACTGACGACGAGAGAAGGCTTTTGTCCTTCACCGATTCAACCGCCATGACTTCAGCATGAGGGCCGCCCGATTTAAGATGATAGCCCTCACCTATTATTAATCCATTATTAACAATAACTGCGCCGACCATCGGATTAGGATATGTCATGCCTTCAGCTTTTATTGCCAGGTCGAGGCATCTGCGCATGAATTTCAGATCATCATCCGGGGTCATTTCCTGAGAATTGCTAATTTTGGCTTATGGCGGTTAAATTACAAACAATTAAGGATATCAGGAACTATCTGAAAAAAGAGTTATCGGAACTGTACTCCGCTGCCGAATCATCCGCTATAGCGAATATGATAATAGCCAATGCCCTTGAAGTTAAATCCGTTTCTTCAGTTTTGATGATGAATGACAATCCTGTGGAAGAAGAAAAGACCTTAAAGATACTAAGCCATTGCAGGGCACTAAAAACTGGCATCCCCGTACAATATTTACTGGGCGAAACATATTTCCTTGATTGCATAATTATGGTCAGGCCGGGAGTGCTTATCCCAAGGCCGGAAACAGAGGAACTTACTGATCTTGTTATAAAGGAAAATGAAGGTTTTACCGGCAGGATTCTTGATATAGGAACCGGATCAGGATGTATTGCAATTTCACTGGCAACTTATCTGCCTGCTGCAAAGGTCATTGGAATTGATATTTCAAATGAGGCTTTAGAAACATCAAAACAAAACAGTGTGCTTAACAGGGTTGATGTAACATTTTTTCCCGCTGACATATTAAACCTTGCTGGTCAGACACTGCCGGCTGCAGATATTATTGTCAGCAACCCGCCCTATGTCAGGGAATCGGAGAAAGCACTTATGCACATGAATGTCCTTGATTATGAACCGCATGAAGCATTATTTGTTCCGGATGAGGACCCGCTGAAGTTTTACAGGGCAATTCTTGAAGCAGCCGGCGGAATTTCGGAACAACCTGTAAAGATATATTTTGAAATCAATGAGGCCCTTGGCAGGGAAATCTCTGACCTTCTGGATTCATATGGTTACAGCGGCATCCGGATAATCAAGGATATAAACGGTAAGGACCGCATTGCAAAAGCATGTAAACATGGATGATAACGATTTTTTTAAGACTGCTCTGAACAGGGCAATGGCATTATGTGCCGGTCGCGAATATTGCAGCGGGGATATCCGAAGCAAGCTTGATTCGTGGGGAATAAAAAGCGATGATGCCATCAAAATACTGGAAATCCTGGTGAACGAAAAATTCATTGATGACATAAGGTATGCCGAAGCATATGTAAAAGACAAATACAGGCAGAATAAATGGGGAAGGATGAAAATCGCTTCCATGCTGAGATTGAAAAAAATCCCAGGAAATATAATTGATTCTGCAATGCAGACAATTGATGAGGACGAATACAGGCAAACTGTAAGAGAGGTTGTAATGTCGCACAAGAAATCTGTAAAGGCGAAAAACAGTTATGACCTTAAGGGAAAGCTTATGAGATTCGGTCTTGAAAAAGGATTTGAAAGCAATCTTCTTTATGACATCATGAATGAAATTGAGTAAAGGTGGTATTTCAAACAAACTGCCCGGGATGCCATGCAACTAAAGAAACAGGAAAATGCTTTTAATAAGCGGAAGAAAACAGACGATAAATAGCATGAATGAAACTGCCGAATCGAATAAAATGAGTTCTCGTCCGTTTTCCGGCTTTTTCAGATAAAATATGGAAAAGAAAATCCGCATCAGAAATTGTCCGGCAAAGAAGATAAAAACCCTAAGGCCGTTTTCATTCCAGATACGGGCTTCTGAAATCTTTCCTCTGACAATAAGTGAAAAACTGTGTGATAGACCACATGAAGCACATGGTTTCCCTGTAAGTTTCTCATGGATACATACAACAGGATAATTATTCTTCACGGGCGAAAAAATGCCGGAGTAAATGAAAATCAGCAGAATTATCCCGGCGATTATTAAATTAACTGTCAGATAAGGTTCATTCGCTATCCTGTTCTTCAGGTATGCGGCTGAATCACTTTTTATTACTGAGAGTATCATTTTTCAAAGTATCTGCCTTCTCAAGCTCTTCAAGTTCCTTCACACGGTTGTTTTTATTAACACCGGTTGTTATTTCAATCTTGTCATCTCCGCTTTCGACCTTGATATTTACATTGGCATCTTCAAGTCCATCGAGTACATTTTTCTGAACGTCGTTTACAACGTTTTCGATTCTGCCACCCCATTCCTTATCGAATTTGTCGCCTATTTTCCCGACCACAAATATCTGGGATACAGATATCATAAATGCTACGACGCCAATCACCAGTGCGGCAATTATAACTCCCCTCGGGGCGCCGCTCCGGGATGCCTGTGATAATCCGACCACTGCAAGAACTATTGCTATTATGGCGGGAATAACCGCTATAAGACCCACACATGGGATGACTGCCAGGACAAAAGTAACGATGGCGGTAATGAGAGCTGCAATACCCAGGTTCTGGCCGGCAGGTTTAGGTTGAAGCCCTGATGGCTGACCGGTATTCTGTACAGTGTTATTTGTGAAGTCTTCCATAACGAATATTAATTATTGTTGTTTTCATTCCGTTTCAGGATATTCAGAATATCCTGTTCTAAAGACGTTACAGGATTTTCAATGATGCGTCCTATCTCAACTTTATTTTTCATTATGATGAATGTCGGCACTCTTTCAATACCAAGCTCTTCATATCCCCCAACAGGTGCATTTTTTGAAATATCCACACCTACAAATGTGACTTTTTCTGAAGGAAAACCCCATTGTTCAAGAACTCTCATGAACCGCGGTACTTCCCGGCGGCTGTCAGGGCACCAGGTACCCATAACTATCTTTATTGCAAGGTCATCCTGATCTGTTGACTTGAGTATAGAAATAACTTCCTGATTTGGATTATAGGATTCAAAACCTTTGAGATACCACTCTGCATGGGGCATTTCCCTGAACTGGAACAGTTGAATATATCCGAGAAGCCATGTTGAAGGCTCCGAGAAATTTGTCATCGCAGTATTATTTGCATCCGGTCTGCCGGAAGACAGATTCTCAAGAGCCGGCTTTCCCGTTCCGCAACCTGCTGAAAACAAAGTCAGAAAAGTTACAAAAAATACACATGTTTTCATAGTTCCTGAATTTAATCAAACCAATGCCTCAAAACAACGGACAAAATAACTATTTTTTATTCAATTACATGAATCAGGATCTCGAGTATCTGAAGGGCTGCCTTTGCAACAGAAGTTCCGGGACCAAATATTGCAGCCACACCAGCATCGTAGAGGAATTTATAATCCTGAGGAGGGATGACTCCCCCGGCAATTACCAGGATATCGTCCCTGCCAAGTTTCCTGAGTTCTTCTATAACCTGGGGTATCAGAGTCTTATGACCAGCAGCAAGGCTTGATATCCCAAGAACGTGCACATCATTTTCGACTGCCTGTTTTGCCGCTTCCGAAGGGGTTTGAAACAATGGCCCGATATCGACATCAAATCCCAGGTCAGCGTAACCCGTTGAAACAACCTTGGCTCCTCTGTCATGTCCATCCTGGCCAATCTTGGCTATCATTATTCTTGGCTGGCGTCCCTCTTTAACAGCAAATTTCTCCACAAGGGCTTTTGCTTCTGCAAAATCCCTGTCCTTTTTATATTCCGATGAATATGCTCCTGAGATGGTTCTGATCACTGCTTTATACCTCCCGACAATTTTTTCACAGGCAAACGATATCTCCCCGAGTGTTGCTCTTTTTACAGCGGCATCGACGGCAAACTCCAGAAGATTACCCTCGCCCGAAGTTACACATTTTGTTATAGCTTCGAGTGCTTCCAGACAATCCTTTTCGTTTCTGGCGGCCTTCAGCATCTCAAGGCGGCGGATCTGCGAATCCCTCACAGCAGTATTATCGACTTCCAGAATTTCCAGAGGTTCTTCTTTTTCGAGCCTGTACCTGTTTGTCCCCACAATTATCTGCTGACCTGAGTCGATCCTTGCCTGTGCCCTGGCAGCTGCCTCCTCTATCCTCATTTTGGGCAGACCCGATTCAATGGCTTTGGCCATCCCTCCCATGTTTTCTATTTCTTCAATCAGGTCCCAGGCTTTTCGTGCAATCTCATGGGTCAGGCTTTCCACATAATATGATCCTGCCCATGGATCGATCGATTTACATATATTTGTCTCTTCCTGCAGATATATCTGAGTGTTCCTTGCTATTCTTGCGGAAAAATCAGTGGGAAGTGCAAGAGCTTCATCAAGTGCGTTTGTATGAAGGCTCTGGGTATGGCCCATTGCAGCGGCCATCGCTTCTATACATGTCCTCCCTACGTTGTTAAACGGATCCTGCTCCGTGAGGCTCCACCCCGACGTCTGACAATGTGTCCTTAGCGCCAGTGATTTCGGATTTGAAGGATTGAATGATTTTACTATTTTAGCCCAAAGCATCCTGGCAGCCCTCATTTTTGCAATCTCCATGAAATGATTCATGCCAACGGCCCAGAAAAATGAGAGACGTGGCGCAAAATCATCTATATCAAGACCGGCATTAACTCCGGCTCTGAGATATTCAAGGCCGTCGGCCAGAGTATAGGCGAGCTCCAGATCGCAGGTTGCACCTGCTTCCTGCATATGATACCCCGAAATGCTTATGGAATTGAATTTTGGCATTCTGGCTGCTGTATAGCGAAATATATCAGCTATGATCCTCATAGAGAATTCAGGTGGATAAATATATGTGTTCCTTACCATGAACTCCTTGAGGATATCGTTCTGGATTGTTCCGGAGAGTTCTTCAAGTTTTGCTCCCTGCTCGAGGGCGGCAACAATATAAAATGCCATTATCGGCAGGACAGCCCCATTCATTGTCATTGAAACCGACATCCTGTTCAAAGGGATCCTGTCGAAGAGTATCTTCATGTCAAGAACAGAATCGACAGCAACCCCAGCCTTTCCAACATCGCCTGCCACCCTTTCATGATCGGAGTCATACCCCCTGTGAGTTGGCAGGTCGAAGGCAACGGAAAGACCTTTCTGACCGGCTGCAAGGTTTCTCCTGTAAAAAGCGTTGGATTCTTCGGCGGTTGAAAACCCTGCATACTGCCTTATTGTCCATGGTCGGGTGACATACATGCCCGAATAGGGGCCCCGGAGGAAAGGAGGAACTCCTGCCGCATAATCAAGATGCTCCATGCCATGGAGGTCGTTCTCACTATAAAACCCCCTGACAGGAATTTTTTCGGGTGTTATCCATGGTTCAGCCCCGGAAAATGAGTGGGCATTGGTTTCGGGGAATTTCTTTGAACTAAGATCCGAATATTTAAATTGTGGTCTCATAAATCTTGCTGTAAATTGATCAGTCTTTTATTCCGAGGCAGGCATTGTAATACCTGAGTGTCTCACCCAGATCCGACCGGAGGCTTATGAAATTCTTAAGCCCTTTGGCCTTTAGCTCTTCTATATCGAGAGGATTGCCTGCAATAATGATAATTGCCTTTTCGCCGGCCTTTGAAAGTATGCCGGGAGCTATACCGGCATACTCTTCATCAGAGCTGCAGATAACAATAATATGCGCTCCCGCTGCCATGGCATCCTCAATACCCTTTTGCGGATCATCATAGCCGTCATTCTCGATTATCCTGTAACCGGCACATCCGAAAAAGCCAGCTGAAAACTGTGCACGGGCACGTCTCATAGTATGATTTCCTGCCTGAAGAAGAAATACGACAGGCCTGAATGGTGCGTTTTCAACAGCAAGCCTTATACTTTCAAAATCATCAGAAGCCCTTGAAAGCCTTATAGGCCTGACATAAAGATCAACTTCACAGGCCTTTATATTATCAGTATCTGCCGGATATGCCAGTCCGCTGAACTCCTCAGTATTGGGATACTGGTTGGTCCCAAGAATTATTTCTTTTCGTTTACTGACGTTAGCTTTTTTGTCCCTTGCCGACCTTTCAACATTTTCCTGGATAATGCCCGATCTCAAAGCAGAAAGAAAGCCTCCTTTTTCTTCTGTTTCAAGGAACAGCTTCCACGCGTTATCAGCGAGCATGGAGGTCAGGTTTTCAATATAATAAGACCCGGATGCCGGATCAGTGACCCTGCCAAGAAAAGCCTCCTCCCTGAGTATGAGCTGCTGATTCCTTGCGATTCTTTCCGAAAATTCATCAGGTTTATCAAAAGCAATATCGAAATGATTTATAGTCAGTGAATCTGTTCCACCGAGAACTGCAGACATGGCTTCTGTCTGAGTCCGTAACATATTCACATAAGGATCAAATATTGTGGCATTCCATCGGCTTGTAACTGAATGTATTTCCATCCGCGATCCCGGGGTTCCGGTAAAACCGTAAGCATCGGCTATCAGCGACCAAAGTATCCTGGCAGCCCGGAGTTTTGCAATTTCCATGAAATAATCCGTACCTGTTCCGAAGCTGAAGCGAATCCTGGAGGCTGCAGTAATAGGGCTGATACCACGATCGGTAAGCTGTGAAAGATATTCCACAGCCATAGAAATTGAAAATCCAAGTTCCTGAACTATTCCAGATCCTGCATTCCTGAAGTTGGAACCGTTTATCTGAATGTTCCTGTATTGCGGAAGCTGAGATGTTTCCTCCGTCAGTGATGCCAGATAGTCAAAGCCGGCTCCGACCGGAATACACAGGGTACCATTCATCATAAGCCTGCCTAAGGGGTCAGCCTCAACGGCACCTTTTAAAGTATCGGGGGATATTCCGCGTTTTTCATATATCCTGATGAGAAAGTCTATTATTTCCCTTGCTTTCCCTTCCGAAAGGAAATTTATCTCCGAACCTTCAGGAATAATATTGTCAAGCAGCAGTGTCAGATTTTCTTCGGTTACCGGTCCGGGATCTTTAATTATGAAACCAATTGAATCAACACCTTTCATAAGGATATCCAAAGCTCTTGCATTTGAAATCCTGTAGTCACTGACCTCAATATCCTGCCTTACAAGCCATGTTTTGTCGACATATTTTGATTTTTCGTAGACAATATTTGGCTTTTTATAGGCATGTTCCAGGAGTTTGCCAAAGCCTTTGACATGATTCAGATTTTCGAGGTCTTCCCGTCTGTAGAAAGGCATTGCATCAAATCCTTCACCTGTTTTCCAGACCATTTTTGTATTGAAATCAGCGCCTTTCAGGTCGGCATTGATTTTATCGATCCATTCCCGGGTGGTTACCGGGGGAAACTGTTCAAAGAGTTTCTTTTGTTTTGATACTGACACCTGGTTAAATAGTTTTTTTTGTTAACTGGGGATCCTTTGCGTTGCAATAAAAAAATCATATAGGATTTATATTATCAGCTGTCGTAAAGGATATAATTCCAAGATTATTTACCTGCGAATTCCATTAAATATGATTTGATAAATGTGTTAAGGTCACCGTCGAGTACCGCGATGACATTTCCCGATTCGTAATTTGTCCTGTGATCTTTTACCATTTTGTAAGGATGAAGAGTATAGGACCTTATCTGGGATCCCCATTCTATCTTTTTCTTTTCTCCCTCTATTTTAGACTGTTCTTCCCTTCTTTTGCTGAGTTCCATTTCATAAAGCTGGGATTTAAGGATGCGCATGGCATTTTCCTTATTATTAAGCTGGGATCGTGTTTCCTGGTTTTCAATAACTATGCCTGTGGGGTGGTGCCTGAGCCTGACTGCTGTTTCAACTTTGTTTACATTCTGTCCGCCAGCCCCGCTTGAGCGGTAAGTCTCCCAGGTTATATCCGATGGATTTATTTCTATTTCGATATTGTCATCGACGAGCGGGGTAACAAAGACAGAAGCAAAGGTGGTTTGTCGCTTACCCTGGGCATTAAATGGTGATATTCTCACCAGTCGGTGAACTCCGTTTTCACTTTTAAGATAACCATATGCCCTTTCCCCATCTATCTCCAGGGTGACAGATTTGACGCCGACCTCATCGCCTGGCTGAAAATCAAGTTCCCTGACCTTATAATCGTTTCTCTCCGCCCATCTGAGATACATCCTGAGCAGCATCGAAGCCCAGTCATTGCTTTCAGTTCCTCCGGCGCCCGAATTTATTTTAAGGATTGCACCCAGCTGGTCTTCTTCTTTCTGAAGCATGTTCCTGACCTCAAGATCCTCGATCAGCGTCAGGCTTGTTTCATACTGCCTGTCGACATCCTCTTCAGTAGCTTCTCCTTCCTTGAAAAAATCGTAAATAACCTGAAGATCTTCGAACCCGCGGTTAACCTTTTCAAATTCAATTGTCCAGCTTTTGATCTGTGAAATTTCCTTCAGAAGTTCCTCTGCCGACTTTGGATCATTCCAGAAATCGGGCTTCTGAGTTATCAGCTCTTTTTCTGCGATCTGTGTTATCTTTCCGTCGATGTCAAAGATACCTCCTCAAAGCATCCCGGCGTTCCGACAAGCTTTTAATCTGCTCTATAGTAATCATTCAGTTTCTGATTTTGGGCAAATTTAGTTTTAATTGAACTTTCTTCCAAACTTCATCTTATCCGGATTCTTTGTTTAATTTTAAAAGCTTTATTCCTGAATGATGCTCCGATCATTTCTATACCATAATCTTATTGAGGCGGGCTGCGATGAAGCAGGAAGGGGGTGCCTTGCAGGACCGGTAGCAGCTGCAGCAGTTATCCTTCCCAAAAACTACAAGCATCCTGTTCTGAATGATTCTAAAAAGCTTAGCGCCCGTCAGCGAAACGAGCTGAAGGAGGAGATAACAGGTTCGGCAATTGCATGGAATGTTGCTTTTGTGAATAATGATGAAATTGACGAGATTAACATACTGAGGGCCTCGATAAAAGCGATGCATCTTGCGATAGCAGGTCTGTCAAAACAGCCCCAGTTCCTCCTGATAGACGGTAACAGGTTCTTCCCGTACGGGAATATAGGGTACAAAACAATTATTAGGGGCGACAGCCTTTACTTTCCGATTGCAGCTGCATCGGTGCTTGCAAAGACATTCCGCGACGAATACATGGAAAAGATCCATAATGAATATCCGGGATATGGCTGGAACCGGAACAAGGGATATCCTACTGCATTTCACCGGGAAGCACTTTTAAAATACGGTCTGACCCCATATCACAGAAAATCATTCAGTCTCTTTAATACCCAACTGACATTTGAATTCTGATTTTTCATTCAAATAATACAGTTATCTTTGTCGCTTAATTTTAATCCTAAAAAACATCATGAGAAAATTCATTACACTAATACTGATACTTGTTACCGGCATAGGGTTCAGGTTGAGGGCGGATGAGGGTATGTGGATCCTTCCGCTTATCGAGAAGCTGAATATTGGCAAAATGACCGAACTCGGCCTTAAACTCTCTGCAGAGGATATTTACAGCCTGAACAAGGCAAGCATCAAGGATGCGATAGTCCGTTTCGGCGGAGGATGCACAGGGGAAATAGTATCATCGGAAGGACTCCTTCTTACAAATCATCATTGCGGTTACGGACAGATACAGGCTCACAGTACAGTTGAGCATGATTATCTCCAGGATGGATACTGGGCAATGACAAGGGAGCAGGAACTTCCTAATCCCGGCCTTTCGGTTACCTTCCTTATAAGGATAGAAGATGTGACAGATCAGGTTCTTGCAGGCGTAAAACCCGGTATGAGTGAACAGGAGCGGAATTCGGTAATAAATGAGACAAGGGCTGCCATTGAGAAAAAGGCATCTGAAGGAACAGGCTACAGGGCCGATGTCTCTTCATTCTATGGCGGTAATTACTTCTATCTCATTGTTTCGGAGCGCTATAATGATGTAAGATTTGTAGGCGCACCTCCATCATCAATTGGTAAATTTGGTTTCGATACCGACAACTGGGAATGGCCGCGTCATACGGGCGATTTCAGCGTATTCAGGGTTTATTCGGGGCCCGACGGCAAACCGGCCCCCTATTCAAAGGACAATATCCCTCTCAGACCGAAGCACTGGCTGCCTGTCTCTTTAAAGGATCTCAATGAAGGCGATTATGCAATGATACTTGGATATCCCGGAAGAACACAAAGATATGCCACCTCATACGAGGTAGACGAACTCCTTAAAATAACCCATCCCAACAGGATCAAGATCCGTGGAATCCGTCAGGAGATACTTATGGCCGACATGCAGGCCAATCAGAAAGTAAACATTCAGTATGCCTCCAAATATTCCGGCTCATCAAACTACTGGAAATATTCAATTGGTCAGAAGGCGGGACTTGAAAGGCTTAATGTAAAGGCAAAAAAACAGCAGATTGAAGATCAGTTCAACACATGGGTAACTGCTGATCCGGCAAGGAAAGCAAAATACGGCGAATCTCTGAACATGATCCGTACAGCCACTGAAGGAAGGGCAGAATTTGCCAATGCCCAGCAATATATAAGCGAATGCTTCATCCAGGGTTGTGAAATCCTCAGCCTCAATTCCGTCGCTTCAGCCCTTATTGAAGCAATGAAATCAGGTGATGCAAACAGGATAAAAGAGCTGGCATCGAACCTTAAAGAAAGGATCGGAATTTTTTACAAGGATTACAATCCTCCTACAGATCAGAAAGCAATGAAAGCAATGCTTAATCTTTACAGAACAGACATCCCTGCCAGATACCATCCCGATTTTTATGTCAATATTGTTGACAAGAAGTTTAAGGGCAATATCGGCAGATACGTTGATGATCTTTTCGCAAAGTCAGTATTTTCAAGTGAGGTAAGGTTGTCTGCTTTCCTCGACAACCCAAATCTTAAAACGTTTGAGAATGATCCTGTAAGGCTGATCGCTACATCAATAAACAAGACAAGCAGTGAAATTGCAAAAGGGCTCAGCCAGTTTGACGAAAATCTTACAAAAGGGAGAAGATTATGGATAGCTGCCCTGAAGGAGATGATCCCCGAAAAAACACTTTATCCCGATGCAAATTCAACCATGCGGCTTACTTACGGAACTATAAGGGAATATGATCCGAAGGATGCCGTTACATATAAATATTATACAACACTTCAGGGGGTAATAGAAAAATATAAACCCGGTGATTATGAGTTCGATCTTCCTCAGAGGCTTATCGACCTGAATAACAGGAAGGAGTTTGGAAGATATGCATCACCGAAAGGTTATATGCCAGTCTGCTTCCTCACCACAAATGATATTACGGGAGGTAACTCAGGAAGTCCCGTTATTAATGCAAACGGAGAACTTATAGGTCTTGCCTTTGACGGGAACTGGGAAGCAATGAGTGGTGATGTTGCCTACGAGACTGAGCTTCAGCGTACCATTGCTGTGGATATAAGGTATGTTCTCTGGATTATGGATATCTATGCCGGAGCAGGACATCTTGTTAATGAAATGACTGTGGTTAAGTAATATTATTCTCTTCGTTTAACGTTTAGTTGCCATGGGACTGGATGTAAGGGAAATAGTTGCGGCCTTTATGGTACTTTTTGCAATTATCGATATAACGGGGTCGATCCCGATAATAATCGATATAAAAGCAAAATCAGGAGCTGTTCATCCCATGAAGGTGACTGTTGTGTCGTATATTATTTTTCTTGCATTCCTTTTCATCGGAAATCCGCTTCTTGGAGTTTTCGGGATCGATGTATCATCATTTGCAATCGCAGGATCATTTATAATTTTCCTGATCGCCATGGAGATGATCCTCGGTATTGAATTGTTCAAACAGGAATCACAGGGGGAGGGAGCAGTTTTTCCGATTGCCTTTCCCCTTATTGCCGGCGCCGGATCACTTACAACCATTCTTTCATTGAAAGCTGAATTTCACACAATTAACATATTCATCGGGCTTACCCTCAATATGGTGGTGGTTTATCTTGTATTGAGGCTCACCAAGATGTTCGAAAGGTTGCTTGGTAAAGACGGACTTCAGATACTCAAAAAGGTATTTGGTGTTATCCTTCTGTCAATCGCTATAAAGCTTTTCCTGACTAATACGGGAATAGTTATTTTTAATGGCAAGTGAAATAACAATTTATACAGATGGCGCTGCCAGCGGCAATCCTGGTCCCGGAGGATACGGGGTGGTGCTTAAGTCAGGCAGACACCGGCTTGAGCTTTCTGAAGGGTTCAGGCTTACTACAAACAACAGGATGGAGCTTCTGGCTGTAATTATAGGACTCGAATCGCTCAAAATCCCGGGAAGCAGGGTTACTATCTATACAGATTCGAAGTATGTTGCCGATTCAGTTGAGAAAGGCTGGGTGTTCGGGTGGGAAGCAAAAGGTTTTAAAAAGAAGAAGAATTCTGATCTATGGATCAGGTTTCTGAAAGTTTACAGACAACATAATGTTAAGTTCGTCTGGATTAAGGGTCATGCCAGTGATCCTGAAAATGAACTTTGCGACAGGCTTGCAGTCGAAGCATATAAAAGCGGAAAGCTTTCAGAGGATACCGGATATAATCCGGCTAATTCAGATGAAGAATTATTCATTCAGCAATAATGAGAGGACAGGCGGAATTATATAAACTTTTTGAAAAGCTTGAAATAAACTTTGAGTATCATGAACATCCGCCACTTGCCACCATTGAGGATGCAAAAATACACTGGAAGGATTATAACTCAGGAAGGTGCAAAAACATCTTTTTCAGGAATCACAAGGGTAACAGGCATTACCTTGTTATCCTTGAACATCTTCGCCAGCTTGATATTCATGATCTTGAAAAGCGGCTTCGGCAGGGGAAGCTGACTTTTGCATCCGATCATCGGCTTATGAAATATCTGGGTGTCGAGCCAGGTTCTGTTTCTCCTTTCGGTCTCATTAATGACCCGGAGAACCATGTTCACCTGTTCATCGATGAAAAGCTGAAAGAATTTGAACGTCTTGCTTTTCATCCCAACGTTAACACAGCTTCCCTTGTAATATCATTAAGTGATTTTCTGAAGTTCCTTGATCATACAGGAAATCAATATGAGTTTATAAAGCTTTACGACTAAAATCTTTATAAACCGGTTGTTTCCACTCTTCCAAAGGTTCATATTTACTCATGCAGGCCCATAGAATGCCTCTCTTTTGTATCTCAAGGGCCTGAGGCACATTGAAGTCAGATGCCACATGTCCTAGTGAAGAATAAAATACCCTCCCTTTGCCATAGTATTTTTTCCATGTTACAGGGACTACATTACCACCAATCCAGTCGGAATTCTTGTCGGTGAATGTTGTCGTGGCAAGGACTTTCACATTCGGATCGAGATGGACATAATATTGTTCCGAATGCATGTCGAAATCCTGGAGTCCTTTTGTTACAGGATCCTTATGGTCGACGATGTTTACCCTGTAGTCGATAACGCCTCCGGGATGTGCAACCCATTGGCCTCCAACCATGAATTGGTATTCGGTGTTATTTCTGAATGAATCGCCCAGGCCTCCATGCCATCCTGCAATACCTGTCCCGTTTTTCACGGCTTCAAGAAGCGCTTTTTCCTGGTTATTTTCAATTGTCCCCATTGTCCAAGCCTGGACAATAAGGTCAAAATCACTTTTGAGGTTATATTTTGTATAGGCATCAAGTGTATCAGAAACTGTTACAGATGCTCCTTCAGCCTGCATCCAGGGGACAAATATATCGCGGCACTTATCGGGTTCATGACCCATCCATCCTCCCCATACATAAAGAACTTTTTTACCGCTAAGCGGTGATGGAGCAAGTATCTTTGGGCTTCGTCCGGTCAATGATGGGGCGATTATTGCGGCAGCAGTAAAAGCTGCACCTTTCAATATAAAAGATCTGCGAGAAACCATAGCTTATAGATTTTAGCCTAAGATAGAAATTTTCCTGATTTCATTCATAAAAAAAGGAATTTATGCTTTTTAAATATCATTATATCAGCTGTAAAAACTTCCGGATGAAATTAAATTTGACATTTTTTACATCAAATCCTGCTTTTATACGTCTTTACTTCGGACAGTAAAAACTTAAATACTCCATGAAAAGAATCCTGATTACAATTCTGACAGTAACTTTGTTTTTTCCTTTTCTGGCTGGGCAGGAACCGGGGAAAAAACAGTATAAGGCGGAACGGCTTACCACAGCGCCTTCAATCGATGGCATATTGAATGATGATGCCTGGAAGGAAGGCACCTGGACAGATGATTTTACACAGCATGAACCTTATAATGGCAGCAAAGCTTCACAGAGGACTGAATTCAAGGTTCTTTTTGATGACGATAACCTTTACGTTGCATTCAAAGCATATGACACAAGTCCCGACAGCATAGTCAGCAGGCTTACAAGACGGGATAATACCGACGGGGAAATTGTAGCGGTAATTTTTGACAGTTTCCACGACCTCCGTACCGGATTTCTTTTTGGAGTCTCGGTCAGCGGTGTAAAATTCGACCAGATGTTTACAAATGACGGCCAGAATGAAATAAGCACCTGGGATCCGAACTGGTGGGTAAAGACCTCCATAAATGAAGAAGGATGGGTTGCCGAGATGAAGATCCCGTTCAGCCAGGTAAGGTTTGATAAAAACTCAGCTAATCTCTGGGGCCTGGAGGTTGCAAGGGTCCTTTACAGGAAGAATGAAACAACGTTCTGGCAGCACATTCCAAAGGATGCACCCGGTCTGGTTCATTTGTTCGGGGAACTTACAGGACTCGACAAAATAAAACCCAGGAAAATATTCGACGTGACCCCTTATACTGTCGGAAAAGCCGAAACTTTTAAGGCTGAACCTGAAAATCCTTTTCTTGCCAAAGGCAGGAAATTCAATTTGAATGGTGGAATAGACGCAAAGATCGGTGTCACAAACAATATGACAATGGACCTGACAATCAATCCCGATTTTGGTCAGGTTGAAGCCGACCCGTCTGAAGTGAATCTATCGGCATATGAGACGTTCTTCAGTGAAAAGCGGCCATTCTTCATTGAAGGAAACAACATAACAAACTTCAATATAGGTATTGGCGACGGTGAGGTGGGAAATGATAACCTGTTTTATTCAAGGCGTATCGGCCGCAGGCCCCAGGGTTACCCGGATCTCGGCGACAATATGTATGCCGATGTTCCGACATATACAACAATTATCGGAGCAGCAAAACTGACAGGCAAAACAGCCAATGGTCTCTCACTTGGATTTATCGACGCCATTACTGCAGAGGAAAAGGCAGAAATTGATAATGGCGGTGAACGGACTTACAAGACCGTTGAGCCTTTTACAAATTACATGGTTGGCCGTGTTCAGAAAGATTTTAATGAGGGAAATACCATTGTTGGAGGAATTTTTACCGGGACAAACAGGAAGCTTGATACAAGTCTTGACGACATAATGCACAAATCAGCATACTCAGGAGGAATGGATTTCATACAGTATTTCAATGATAAGAAGTGGGAGTTCAGGATCAACGCTGCCTTCAGTCAGGTACAGGGTACAAGGGAAGCTATTTCCGGTACGCAGAAATCTTCTGCTCATTTCTTCCAGCGTCCCGACAAGGACTATGCGAAATTTGATCCCGACCGCACATCACTGTCAGGATCAGGAGGAAAGGTTCAGATCGCAAAAAACGACGGCCACCTGAACCTAATGGGCGTTGTACTGTGGAAAACTCCGGGTTTTGAAATCAACGATTTAGGCTATCTTCAACAGGCCGACAGGATTATGCCTATAGTATGGGCGGGTTATAACCAGTGGGAACCAAAAGGTATTTACAGAAGATTCAACATCAATGCCGATGTATGGTCGGTTTACAATTTCGGCGGAGTAAATGTTCAGAACGGTTTTGAATGGAATATGAGCATGACATTCAAAAATTACTGGAATGCCTGGACCGGGGGGAATATTGGCTCACAGGGAAATGACCCCTATATGCTAAGAGGTGGCCCGACAATGAAAACCCCAGGACGTATGCATGCCAGGATCGGATTTGCCACAGACAATCGTAAAAAGTTTGGAATGGAAGTCTTTACGAATTTCAACAAGGGTTTTGAAAATTATTACAGGAACAACTATTATGGTCTGGATATATCTTACAAACCGACAAACTCACTGAAGATTTCCATAAATCCGGGCTACTCAAAATCATTCAACGAACTGCAGTATGTAACTCAGACTTCAAATAATGGCAGCGACAGATATGTATTTGCCAGCATCGACCGGAAGACTATAAACGCCTCATTGAGAGTGAATTTCAATGTCAGTCCCGATCTTACAATACAATACTGGGGTCAGCCATTTGTAGCTTCAGGCAGGTTTTATAACTACAAATTCATCCTTGATCCTGTTGCTGAAAAATACAAAGACAGATTCCATTCATATACTAATGGACAACTTATTGCGCAAAGTGAAACATTTTATGTCGACGAGAATACAGATGGTGTGACCGATTATAGTTTCGACAAGAATGATTTTAACGTTCAGGAGTTCCTTTCGAACCTTGTTGTAAGATGGGAATATGCACCTGGTTCTTCTGTTTATCTTGTATGGAGCCAGACAAGAAGCGGTTTCAATAACAGCGGAACCATGGATTATTTTAACGACATGGGAAACCTTTTTGATGGTGATATCAATGTACCTCATAACATCTTCCTTGTGAAATTCAGCTATAGGTTTGGATTGAATTAACCACTCATTTTTCAAGCTTCCCTATTTCTTTGTACAGGGCCCTGAAGCAGTTGACAGGAGAGTTATTTCCATCTTCCTTTCTTCTGCCGTAATAGCTGTCGAGAAACTGTTCTGCTCCCGACCATACAGTTTGTACCATTCCAATAAAACGTTCCCTCATTTCAGGAGTGGAATGGTTTCTGAAATTCACCATATCATGAACCTGCAATACTGCATTATCTGGCATACGCCATGGGCAGGTTACCACACTCAGACCTTTCATTGCAAAATAAACAGGTGTTTTATCGGGGCGTTCGTAATGCCAGTCACATATGACAACATCTTTTGGTATCATATCAACGGCCCTCCATGTATTGTTATAACTAGCTTCCCATTCTCCGAGTCCTGTTGTTTTTCCGTCGATGAGGCGGTCACCCCATATCCAGAGTTTACGGCCTTTGAGTGAGAGATGATCCCTGAGTGTTCTTACTTCTCCCGCAAACAATTCCGAAGGGTCTCTTCCTGCACACCTGGGACATTGCTTTTCACCTATATAAAAAACCTCGTCCATTCCGGCATGAAAGGCATCGGTTTCAAAGACATCACATATCTCGTCAATAAGATCAAAAACAATATCATGGACATGCGGATGCAGAGGACAATAACTAAGACAGTATAATCCGTCGGGGTTAGGCCAGACATATTTCTCAGGCATTTTAACAAGAGGTGTCTCGTCAAACTCAGGATAAACCCTGAGAAGATTACCTATGGTACCTGCCCATGATTGATGGCCCAGAAGGTTTACCTGCGGTATGATCCGGATATTATTAAGTTTGCAGGCAGCAACCAGCTTTTTCACATCATTCTTTGAAAGAGCCGATGAATCCCTCAGCTCAGGATGGCTTTCATACTGGTAGTTATAATCGACTCTAAGTATCAATGTATTGACCTTTACCGGAGCAAGCTCCTCATCAATGAATTTTATGAATTCCCCAAGGCCGTCAGGTCGGGGGGCGGCTATACAAAATCCTCTTACCGGCAGGATTGTATCCAGTTGTGTTTTAAAGCTTGTGAAAGCATAGGATGACATACAGCTGAGAGATGCCAGGAGAAGGGTAAAAAGACTTTTTCTCATATCAAATAATATTTTTAATTGATGTTTTTACAAAATATTCCTTCAGATCTTTCTCACCCCTATCCCAAACCTGTCCGGGAGAGTTACCCTGCCATCAACCACCTTCAGGCCGTCAAAGGGATCATTCGAAATAAGAAGGTTGCCGTCGAGATCGCACCAGTCGACAAGCGGTGACAGCTGTGCGGCTGCAGTAACCGCACATGAGGTTTCAGTCATGCAGCCAATCATTACCTTCATTCCCAACGCCCTTGCAACATTTATCATTTTCATTGCTGCATTAAGCCCGCCACATTTCATAAGCTTAATGTTTATTCCTGAATAGACATCCTTATTTTCCATAACGTCCTTCACATTCTGGATGGCCTCATCACCTATTACCGGCAGTGGACTTCTTTCAGTAAGCCATGCAATATCGTCCTTCATCTCCTTTGGCATAGGTTGCTCAAGGAAAACAACATCTTTTTCCTTTAGCCAGCCTGCCATATCAAGAGCTAAGCTTCTGTCCTTCCATCCCTGGTTGACATCAACACACAACGGCTTATCAGTAATTGTCCGTATAACCTCCACCATTTCCCTGTCATTATCCCTTCCAAGTTTGACTTTCAGTATCTTATAAGGCTCAGCTTCAGCAACTTTCTGTCTGATTATTTCAGGAGAATCAAGTCCGATGGTGAAGCTCGTAAGGGGTGCCTTATCCGGATTCAAACCGAATAACCTGTAAAACGGCTCTTTAACCAGCTTACCTATAAGGTCATGGAGTGCAATGTCGACAGATGCCTTTGCTGCATAATTCCCGGGCATTACTTTATCGACATATTCAAGTATATCTACAAGGAGGAAAGGATCGGAGAACTGTGAAAGATTTAACAATGACAGGAATTTCATTACTGATTCATGGCTTTCACCAAGATATGGAGGCATCGAAGCTTCCCCATAACCTGTAATACCGTCATATGTGATCCCGGTAAGCACAACAGGTGTTGTCGTACGTGAACTTGTCGCCAGTGTGAATGTATGTTTAAGCTGAAGTGTATAAGGATAATATTTCAGGACAAGCTTCCCTTTTTGCTTTTTGCCGCCGGTCATTTCTGCAAAGGAAGGTATAGTGAGGGTGGTGTTGCCTCCTATGTAAGTCCCCCCGATAAGATAGCTGCTGTATTTTAAAAACTCTCTTTTATTCATTGGCATGATTATTTGTACCAGCTATGTTCTAGTACTGGTTCTGTTCCAGGGCCGGGGCCAACTCCTATGATTCTTCTTGCTCCGATAAAGGTATCTCGTCTGGCACGGCTGAAATTCGATTTTGTGGAGTCAAGGCTGTTTACCTTAACCATACCCGAGCAATGAATGAATTCTGAATTGCCTATATACATTGCAACATGAGTAGGTCCTGGCCTGCCTCTTCTTCCGCTTCCGAAAAATAATAGGTCTCCGGCTTTAAGAGAGTCCGGAACATTATCCCTTCTTATCCTTATTCCGTACTGAAACTGCTGTGATGCATCCCTGGAAAGTATTATACCGTTGAGATAATAAATTATTTTTGTAAAACCGCTGCAGTCAAATCCCTTTGAGGAAGTTCCTCCCCACAAATAAGGAATTCCCATAAAAGACTCCGCAGTAACTGATAAATTCTGTGGCTTGAGCATTTTCCCTGCTTCAAGGTCATCAAAAGGGATAGCCTTGTTTGCGGGTATATATCCTTCCCTTCCGTCAGGAAGCCTGACGATAAAGTCATTTCCTGCGATACCGGTTTTTTCTACAATACAGCCTGCGACTATGTCTGAAATAACCTTCCTGCCGGACTGGTCGAAGAATACATCACCTGTTTTTCCTGTATAAAACAACCTTTGTGATGACTTCCATGAGTTATGCTCACTTTCGCTTTTTTCAGATATTGCTTCACTATCTACCCATCCTATGTAATTATCAGGGGTTTGTATCAGGAGCCAGCCATCGTTTTCCTTTAGGATCTTTACCGGTGTACCCATAAGAGCCTGTGATACCATTTCTGCATCATGTGAAGAGAAGAACCTAATGTTGCAAACGCTTACATTTACAAGCCCCCATTGTTTTTCAATGACGGCAGGGTCAGGAAGAAGAGTCAGGCTGTCAGAAAAATTGACGCTATTATTTTTCAGGATTCCGATAATAGCTTCCCTGGTTTCAGGAATATTAGTCTCCCCTTTCAGAACAAACCTGTCACCCGCAGATTTCAGCTCTGCGTCAAAGATCCCTTCACGAAGGTCGGGAACCCAGACAATCCCGATGGAATCAATTTCGTTTTTAAACAGATAGGGGCCGGCTTTCCTGCATCCGGGTGTAAGGATTGCAATAAAAATGAGTGCAGATATGATTCTGTTAAGTTTCATTGAATTGAGAAATTATACTAATTATATGTTATTTCCATGTTATAATCCCATTTATCAAAATAGAGGTTGCCTCCTTCCCATTCCACTTCTCCCCGCTGGAAATCGTAAGGTTCGCTCCTGAGGTAAAGCTTTTCGGGATAGAGTTTTCCTGCTATACCGTAGTTGACAATAAGTCGATAAGCATCAATCCCGGTGATATAAAATTCCCTGATCCTGATGTCGTCTGAATATTGCAATCCGTATGATACATCGAGGGGAACCCATCCTGTGCCTTCGTAATAAACCTCGCACCAATCGTGGAGGTTTTCATCACCCGGTGGCACCATCCATCCGCTTTGCCAGCGTACCGGAATGCCTTTGTATCTCAGCATTGACATCAGGAGGAATGTTTGCATTCCGCAATCGCCCCTCCTGTTCCGGATAACATATCCCGGGATATCAGGCATCGTTGAATATTCAAGTGCCCCTGCCCATGGTATATTCTGGTTGAACCAGCAATAAATTTTCCTGACGATTTTGCAGGGCTCGGTTTCCTCACCCGCTATACTGTCGGCAAGATTCCTCACCTCATCACTGAAATTTATCTGCGGAAGTTGTTCTGCAGTATATTTCCGGAACAATCCGGTTTCAGTCTGATATGGCAGAAATTTTATTGATGAAGGGTCGAAGTACTGTCCTGATGACTGAAAACTATATTTTATATTGAAAACAACAGGCAATCTTTTCACTGCCTTTGATTCCATGTAAATTGTCCGGTGAATTGCGGAATCTGGAGATATCACGTATTTATCTTCAGATGTGGATAAAAGTACTATATTTTTCTGTCGTTCCTGATCGGACCTGGGAAATGGAAGCCAGCACCTTATCGTTTTACCTTCAGGCACGGCATCAGCATCAATTGTTAATGTATAGCTTATGGTCATATTCACCGGGAGAACAGGTGTGTTTCCCTGTTTCGAATTCATAATTATTTCACCGGTATGTTTTTTACGGAAAAGTATCTCCGGATCATGTGATCTTAATGTATCCCGTCCCGGACGGTCAAGGTAGAAGTTTTTCAAAAGTTCCAAATTCGATGCAGCCCTGCTGAAATACCTCTTTTCTCTGTTGATAGTCCTTGATTCCAGCCAGTCCATTTTATTCCACAGGGATATTTCCTCATTTGTAAATGCCCCGATCCTTTGTTTCAGTATATCAGCAAATTCACTTTCATCATACAGGAAATCAAGTTCAATTCTATCAGCAATCTGACAAAGGGAGTCTGCTTTCCTGAGGGTATTCTGATCGGTGCACGACAGTTTTAGTGAGTTTGCAAGGGAATCCATGACCTTAAAATTCCCTTTGTCAAATTCAGTTATAAGTTTGTCTGAAAGGGCTTTACAATCCCTCGATGTATTACAGCAGCCTGACAAAAGCAATGGGGTAAATACAAACAAAATCAACCTGAATATTTTCATGCATTAATGATTCAGGGTAAATTTATAAAATAAGAATTATCATTTTGTGTCTGCAGGATTATTATTTGATGGCTGCAATGGCCTCACCCCTCTTATCCCCTTCTCCCTGGGGAGATGGGGACGAGATCCTGCATGTTATCCATTATCAAATACTAAGATAAATAATTACTGATGAATAAAGCCACTCTCACTTTGGCAGAGAGCCTTTCATGCTCCAAGGTGAGGTTGGGGAGAGGCCGATGTTTTTAAGATTATTATACAAGCGAATTCCTGTTCTCGTAGATCTTTGTTATTGCATTGACAATATCATCCATATCCGATCTTGATCCGAGAAGCAGGCTCTGATAGAAGGTAACAGCCTGATCGCTTAGCAGGTCATTTCCGGGGAGATGGTTCTCTTCACGCCAGCGACGAAGCCTTGCTTCAGAAAACAATCGCTTGTATCCTCTTGAATTAAGCTGCTCTTCGATAAGACCTTCATTGTTTTGTTTTCCATAACCTCCGCTGCATGGTATCCCTTCCGCATTAAGTGCCCTTATGAATTTCTCTTTTGGTATGTTATCGAATTTCTCCTTAATATACCTGAACGGATACATATGATACACTGCCCTTGTGGCACCATTGGCAGGCTTTACAGGTATAATCCCCGGGATCTCCTTAACCTTTTCACTCAGGTAAAGGGCATTTGCAAGACGTATATCATTGTCTTTTTCTATTCTTTTCATCTGCGACATAAGAATAAGGGCCTGTGATTGCTGCATCCTGTAATTCAGTCCGTTATACTGGTTGCCCGAAACTGGTTTCATTTTGCCGTATGGCCGGCCGCAGTTATGGTATGCATGGCAACGGTCCATTAAATCTTCATCATTTCCAAGGATTGCTCCTCCTTCCCCCGATGCAAGATGTTTTGAGTTCTGGAAGCTGAAGCAGCCAAGGTCGCCGAGCGAACCCACGCGCTTACCCCTGTATTCAGCCAGCCATGCCTGGCAGGCATCTTCAATCACCCTGAGATTATGTGCTTTGGCTACTGCATTTACACCATCCATGTCGACAGGCAGGCCATAAATATGGACCGGAATAATTGCAACACTGTTTTCAGTGATCCTGCCCTCAATTTTTGCCGGGTCAATAAGGAAAGTCTCAGGATCTGTATCAACAAAAATCGGGAGGGCTTTATGTGCAAAAATCACATTATATGTGGCGATGAATGTATAAGGGGAGACAAGGACCTCATCGCCGGCATCCACACCGAGAACATTCATTGCAGTCAGTAGCGCTGTTGTTCCGCTTGCAGTTGCCAGGCATCGTTTTGCACCCATGAGCTCTGCATATTTCTTTTCGAATTCTGTAACATGTTCACCATTCCCTCTCCACCAGCGACCCGACCTGAACATTTCGATGATCCCCGGTTCGGCCGACTGATCCCAGTAAGGCCACTGAGGCCATGCTGTCTTATGAATTTTTTCACCACCATTAATGGCCAGTTTCTGGATCTGAACACTGTTCTTTATGCCAAAAGAACGGAATGGAAATCCGAACATCAGTCCGGCGATACCTGCAGATGTTGCCGTAATAGCCTGACGGCGCGTGAGTTTTCCTGATTTCATGGAGTAAGGGTTTTAATTGATTAAACAGAAAAGAATACCTCTTTTTCTTTTCTGAAGTTAAATGATTAATTTCAGAATCAGAAAAATTTTACAGGAAAGGAAAAAATTGAAACTGTAACCAGTCAGCCTGGTAAACCGAAAAATGAACCGCCGTCGATTCATAATGAACAGTGCAGCAGGATCTGTGGCTGCTTTGCTTTACAGGAGCATTCCGGCTATCGGCATGATCAATGATCCGGTCGCAGCTCCCATGTCGTCAACATCGCTATACAAAATTTTCAGAGATCCTGCCTTCAGTTACCATCCCTTTGTACGCTGGTGGTGGAACGGCAATAAAGTTGAAGCTGAAGAACTTAAAAGAGAGCTGAGACTACTGAAGAATGCAGGTATATCAGGTGTCGAAATAAATCCAGTAGAGTTCCCTTCAAGGTTCGCGGGTGACGACCTTGGCTTACCATCTTTAAAATGGCTGAGTGACGAATGGATCGATATGCTGAATATTGTATTCAATGAAGCAAAAGCTCTTGGCATGACGTGCGATCTGATAGTCGGATCGGGCTGGCCCTTCGGGGCTGAAAATCTCAAAAATGAAGAACGGGCCCAGATTGTTGTGATCGGCATAAAGAAACTCAAAGGTCCGGTTGATTATGAAATATCCCTATATGAAATCTTCCGTGAGGCAGATCCCCCGGTGAGTTCTCCATTCCCGGGAAGAACAATGGAACTGATGTCACTTCACCTTGTTCCTGATCCACTTAACGATCTTTCAGTAATAAAGGATCTGGGAAACCTTAAAAACCAGGACGTATTTAAGATCAGCATACCTGAAGGCAGTTATGCATTGTATGCCCTTGTCAGGATAAACGGATTCATGCAGGTGATAAATGGCGCACCCGGCGCAACCGGACCTGTACTTGATCATTACAATACTGACGCGATAAAAAGTTACCTTTCGCGAATGGCAGATACAATTGAGAAAAAGACCGGTCCGCTGTCACAAAATATACGTGCACTTTTTATCGACAGCATGGAACTTGAGGGAGCAAACTGGACCCCGGACATGATGGAGGAATTCCAAAGAAGAAGAGGATATGACATCTATCCATTTCTTCATCTCATCCTTTTCAAAACCGGAGCAATGGGAAATGTCACTGATTTCAGATACACTGCAGGATTGTCCCCTGAAATTGAGGATATGGTCAGGAGGATGAGATATGATTTTGAGCTTACAAAAGCAGAGATGCTTGAGGAAAGGTTCATTAAAACATTTACTGAATGGTGCGCGAAACTGAAAGTCAAATCCAGGGCTCAGGCCTACGGAAGGAATTTCTTCCCTCTTGAAAGCAGCTTTTATTATGATATCCCCGAATCGGAGTCATGGACAATGAACTGGCTGAAACACAGGATTGGTGAAGAGATGCCGGAAGATGATTACCGGCGCGGCAGGGCTTATACCATGATTTGCAAATATGTTTCTTCGGCAGCCAATCTTACAGGGAAAAGGATAGTCAGTTGTGAGGAGATGACAGATACATACACTGTCTTCAATACAACACCCGAAAACCTGAAAATAGGTGGGGACCAAAGCGCAATTACGGGTGTTAACCACACTGTCTTTCACGGATTCAACTATTCACCGCCTGAGGCTCCTTATCCTGGCTGGATCAGATATGGCGGATATTATAATGAAAACAACACATGGTGGCCCTATTTTCACTTGTATAACGAGTATAAGGGACGGCTTTCAGCTCTTCTTCAGAATGTCACCATGCTGACGAATATTGCGATCCTCCCTCCCAACGATGATATGTGGAGTACAATAGGGGCCCAGATGGAACCATTCCCATCAATTACCAATGTTGATTATTTTACACTTGTATGGGAGGCAATCAATAAAAACGGGAACGGCTGTGATTATGTATCCCAGAGGGTAATAAGTAATGCTGACATCAGAAACGGCAGTCTGATTTACGGGAAAAGATCCTACAACATCGTGTTTCTGGTTCAGGTCGAAAGCCTTCATCCGGAGGCTGCACTCAAAATATATGAATTTATATCATCCGGAGGCTTGGTGTTCTGTATTGAAAGATACCCTGTTAAATCCCCCGGGTGGAAGGATCATGAGTCTAAGGATGAACTTGTAAGGGATTATGTTGAAAAGATGAAATCAATTTCCGACAGGTTTGTTTTTCTCAAAAAACCCGAAAATGATTTTATCGGATGGTACAGGGGGATTCAGGAAAAGTACGGAATTTTACCGGAAATAAAGATCGAACATCCCGATCCATATCTCATGGCCAACCACTACAGGTCAGACGAAGGATCGGATGTTTATTTTCTGGCCTACTCCCATCTCCATAAATCACATACAACAAGGATCACCTTTCCCGCAGAAGTTGTGAAAGGCAGGCAGGGCTGGATATGGGATCCGGTCGACGGGCTCAGGTATAAAATTTATCCCGACATGAACAATAGTCTGGAAATGGATTTCGGACCTGCTGATTCATTCGTGATAGTTTTTGACCGTAACAAAAAAGGTCCTGACTGGTTCCCGGCTCCAGTATCAGGATCTCCGATGACTGAATTAAAAGATGGTTGGAGCCTCGAGTTCAGGCATTGCCACGACGGATCAGTCAAAACTGCGACGACCGGTACACTGGTTGACATTAAGGATATTCCGGATTACTCAACCTTTGCAGGAACAATCATTTACCGCAATTATTTTAAAAATGACGGACCCTTACCAACATATCTTAATCTCGGCAAAGTATATGGAATTTCAGAGCTTAGAATAAATGGAAAGGATTGCGGTATAAAATGGTTCGGGAGAAGGATCTTCAATATTAAGAATCACCTTTTATCCCGTACCAATCTTATCGAAATCAAAGTTACAACGACAATGGGAAATTATATGAAATCGCTTACTGATAATCCAATTGCCCAGTACTGGACAAACGAAAAGAACAAGATCCAGCCGCTTCAGTCAATGGGGCTCCTCGGACCTGTAACATTATATTAATCAGACTCGCCTCCGCTGAAGCTACAGCGGGCGAAGCCAGCAGAACAGCAGACCAGTAGACCATTAGACAAAAACCCGCTCATCATGAAAACCTTAAGACTCCTCCTCCTCCTCTTCCTCTCAATGTTCGTCCAGTTATTAACGGCAAAAGACTACAATGCCTCCATGTTCGGCGTAAAATCGAACGGTACCACACTGAATACAAATTCAATACAGAAAGGTATAGATTTCATACACGAAAACGGAGGGGGAAGACTTGTTTTCTATGTGGGAAGATACCTTACAGGAACCATTTACCTGAAATCGAATGTTACTATACAGCTTGAGGAAGGAGCCATTCTTGTCGGATCAGACAATCCTCTCGATTATGAGATGAACAAGAACTGGACAGCACTGATATTCGCGCTTGACCAGCAGAACATCGGAATAACAGGCAAGGGAGTGATCGACGGCCGGGGTTTCGAGGTGGCAACTAACCTCGTTGACCTTATTCACAAGGGAGTCATCAGCGATCCTCTGAAATATGACAGGCCGCGCGAGACAATCCGTCCTCAGAATATTTATTTCAGAGGCTGCAGGAACATAACTATACGCGGTATTCTTCTTAAAAACCCCGGAAGCTGGAACCAGCAATATGATCAGTGCAGAAATGTTGTTATAGATGGCATAAGTGTCGATAGTAAATCGTACTGGAACAATGACGGAGTTGATATTGTCGATTGCGACAGCGTAAGTGTCACAAATTCATATTTCGATGCCGCCGATGACGGGATCTGCCTCAAATCGCATTCGGCCGATTTCATATGCAAGAATGTGTTCATTCATAATAACACTATCCGGACAAGCGCCAACGGGATCAAATTCGGGACTGCATCCCTCGGCGGATTCAGGAATATCCGGATCATAAACAACCTCGTATATGATACTTACAGGTCGGCAATAACATTTGCTGCAGTCGACGGCGGAATAGTTGAAGATGTAACTGTCGACAGCCTTAGATCAATTAACACAGGGAATGTTATTTTCCTGAGAATAGGTGAACGCCGGGAAGGGAAAAAAGGCAGAATGAATAATATTTCAATATCGAATGTATATGCCGAAGTACCTTTAACAAAACCGGATGCAGGATATAACTATGAGGGTCCGGTTGAGGATCTTCCGAGGAATGTAAGTCCGTCATCAATAGTGGGCATGCCGGATGTAAAGATTGAGAACGTATTGCTGAAAAATATTGAGATCCGCTACCCCGGGGGGGGAGATCCTTCATACGCAAAAGTGGGCCTGAATGAGCTCGACAAAGTACCTGAAATGGCTGCCAGCTATCCCGAATTCTCGATGTTCAAAGAGCTTCCTGCCTGGGGATTCTATATCAGGCATGCCAGAGGTATCACATTTGAAAATGTAAGCCTTTCCTGTTCAAAAAAGGATTACCGTACCGCCATTGTGATGGATGATGTAGAAAATGCAACACTTCAAAATCTTCAGGTAAAAGAGCCCGGACCTAAAAAAGAACCTGTATTTTCGTACAGATCAAAGGGAATAGTTGTAAACAAGAAATGATTTCTTTTTGAAAGCTTCTTTATCTTTGAAATATAAAATCTCCGGGGATGAAAAACAAGTCGTTTAAAAAAAGACACCTGATAATTCCTGGCATAATTCTCCTCATTGCAATAATTCTTTTTGCAGCCCCGCGTATTGCAAAAACTTATATTGTAAAACACTCGCCCGAACTTATAGGCCGTAAAATCGCGATCGGCAAGATCAGGATTAATTATTTTACAGGTACCCTCCGGATTACTGACTTGAAGCTTTTTGAGACAGACGGGACAACCGCATTTGTGAGCTTCCGCCAGATGAAGGTCAACCTCGATTACCTTCCACTATTCAGCAATGAATTTGTGGTCAGGTATATCTCGCTTGACGATCCGTATGTACAGGTACTGCAGGACGGCAGTAGATTCAATTTCTCAGATCTTATAACTTCTGATTCGACGATCAATGAAAAAGACACAATACCTGAAGAACCGACAAAATACATAATTAACAACATCCGGATCTCAAGGGGATTTGTGAAATACACCGATATCCCCCTGAAACATACGATTTCACTTGACAGCCTTGACCTTCAGATACCGGGTTTTACCTGGAACAGCGATACCGCAAATCTTGATGTCGGTTTCAACTTTGTTGAAGGAGGTGGGATCAGGTCAGGTTTCTCTGTTAATCAGGCTGATAGCACTTACACAGTTAATCTTAAGATAGACAGTCTGAATCTTGAAATTATCGAACCCTATGTTGCGGGCAATCTTAACATTTCTGATCTCAAAGGCTTTTATTCCGGCGATCTCCTGATAAAAGGAAGCATCAGCAGTGTCCTGAACCTCTTTGTTAAAGGAGATAATCACATATCAGGTTTTCAGATCAAGGATACCTTGAATCGTACCATCCTTTCCTTCAATGATCTTTTTGTTGGCCTCGACACATTTGATCTTTCACGGAATCTGTTAAGAATAAACGGCATAAGGCTTCAAAATCCTCAGGTGCTTTTTGAACTGACAGATTCCGTCAATAACTGGACAACCCTGATAAAATATTCAGCCCCGGGTCTGGCCGATTCGCTTGCACAGACTGTCGATACAACAGCATCAGAAAGTGAATTTTCATACAATATCCCTCATGTTGAAATAACAGGAGGAACTGTGTTGTTAAGTGACAGAAATCTTAAATATCCCTTCGGATACAGGATCGACAGCCTGAAACTGGATCTTTCTCAAATACCGGAAACCAATGACAGGATTGCTTTAAAGCTTTCGGCATTACTGAACAAAACAGGGTCGATAAACACTGAAGGGACCATCAATATGGCAGATCCTTCAAATGATCTCGACATATCCCTTGAAATAAAGCAGTTCAGGATGGCAGATGTTGATGCATATTTCAGGCAGTACTTTGGATTTCCTGTAAAGGGAGGACTTATGAGTTTTTCAACAACTAACATACTCCGTCCACGTTCCCTGGAGAGCACAAATCATATTTATTTCCGAAGGTTTAACCTTGATAAAAAATTACCCGAAAAAACCGAATATAACGTACCATTGCGGCTGGCGATCGGGATCCTTTCTGACAAGGATGGAATAATAGATCTTAAGGCACCTGTCAAAATGAAAGGAGATGAGGTGAAGATCATCAACCTCGGCAGAATAATATTCCGTGTTATTGGGAACCTGTTCGTCAAGGCAGCGCTTTCCCCCTTCAACCTGATCTCTCAACTTCAGGGAGTGGATGAAGAATCGCTTAAACAGATCAGGCTTGATCTGACAAATGAAAGTCCCGATGAGAAAGGACTCAGATCATTAGATGTTTTATCAGATATCCTTAATAAAAAGCCTCTTATAAATCTCGATCTCATTTATTGCATAAACCGTGAAAAAGCTATTGATTCACTTGCATACATTTATACAAGAAATGAATTCCTGAGATCGACCGGTGCCAGTATATCCGATGAAAGGAAAATACCTGACTCAACTCTTGTCAGGTTTGCGCTTGGAAAGAATCCTGCCGAATCATCTCTTGGATCAGGGAATGCCGGGGCTATTTATGTAAAATATGCAGGAACTGAGAGACTGAATGTCAGACTGGATTCCCTCAGTAAACTCCACACAGGATTTATCAGTAATTATCTTAGTGTTGAAAGGGCACTGCCTTCAAACAGGTTCAGGATTATTGAAACAACTCCTGACTCAATTAAACCTGTTACCGCTACTCCATCATTCAGGCTGTATCTTAATGAAGAAGGCAGTCAGTAACAAACTTTAACAAATTCCGGATCCCGGTAATCGACTGAAAATATATCTTTACAATCAAACCTGTCCCGACATGAAAACTTATACCAATCCTATCTTGTTTTCGGCAAGCCTTCTGATATTCAGCCTGTACTCTTTCATTCCCGCCGATGCGGCAAAAATAACTCTCAGGAATAACTGGGCCATCCAGTCCTCGAAAGAGGTTAAGGTTAGCGGAAGTATTCTGTCCACCGCATCGTGGAAACCTGAACTATGGTATCCTGCCACGGTTCCGTCAACTGTATTCGGGACACTGGTTGAAAATAAAGTGTATCCTGATCCTTATTTCGGGACAAACATCCTGAATGTCCCGGGCTATATTTCAAGAAGGGGAGGTGAGATCCCTGATGACAGCCCGTTTAAATCTTCATGGTGGTACAGGACCACATTTACTTTACCGGATGATTTCAAGGGGAATAATACCTGGATAAAATTTCACAGTATAAACTACAAGGCAAATATCTGGCTCAACGGTAACCTGGTAGCCGATACAACAACTGTCGAAGGAGCCTACAGGTTATATAATTTCAATATCACCAGATTTGCACTTCCCGGAAAGGAGAACTGCCTGGCGATCGAGATCTTTCCACCTAAGGGTACCGACCTGACAATTACATGGGTCGACTGGAATCCAACTCCACCAGACAGAGGAATGGGTATATGGTACGACATCACTGTTCAGTCGGCAGGGGTTGTTTTCATCCGGAATCCACATGTAATAACAAAGCTGAACCTACCTTCTACCGATAAAGCCAAACTTACTATTTCGGCAGAGGTCGTGAATTCTTCTGATAAAAAGGTGAAAGGTATCCTTACAGGAAAGATTGAAAACATCACTTTTTCGCAGGAGATAACACTTGCCCCAAACGAATCGCGAAGCGTGACATTTGATCCAGAAAAATACAGCCAGCTTACGGTATCAAACCCGAGACTCTGGTGGCCCCATACAGTCGGGCCTCAGAACCTATATGACCTGCAGCTTTCGTTTAATATAAAAGGAAAGCCATCGGATGCAAAGGAACTGCGCTTCGGGATCCGCGAGATATCGGCCTGGATGAATAATTTTGACAAGAAGCATACGAAGGTGTTCCAGATAAACGGAAAGAACATAGTAATAAAGGGAGGCGGCTATGTTGAGGATATGATGCTTCGTCCTTCCGATGAAAGGATAGATGCTGATATTGCTTATGCCAAACATATGGGCCTTAATACCTTAAGACTTGAAGCGCCGAGGGGTTCTGATTATCTTTTTCAGAAATGTGATGAGGAAGGAATACTTCTGATGGTGGGATGGTGCTGCTGCAGCTCATGGGAACAATGGAAAAGATGGACTCCTCATGTTGCAATGATCGCACAGAAAAGCTGGGAAGACCAGATCACAAGGCTCAGGAATCATCCTTCGGTATTCACCTGGCTGATGGGCAGTGATAATCACCCGACTGAAGATGTTGAAAGAATGTATATAAAAGTTCTTAATGAACTGGATACGACAAGGCCTTTTGAATCATCGGCTACACAGGACTCCAGTGCAGTAACAGGTAATACAGGGGTATGGATGGGCCCATATCCCGATGTGTATGCCTATGAAGTACCATCATACTGGTACACCAAACTGGAATTTAACACTGAAGCCGCTCCTGCAGGCGAGCAGATACCGCCACTCGAGACGATGAGGAAAATGATACCTGAAAAGGATCTGTGGCCAATTAGTGAATCCTGGAACATCAGGTTACATAAAGCTTTCTATCCTCAGATGAGGAAAGCCCTTTTCGCCAGGTACGGGGAGCCTCAGGCTCTTGAAGAATACAGCATCAAATCGCAGGTTCATCAGTATGAGGCAACAAGGGCCATGTTTGAGGCGTTTGCAGTTAATAAGTACAAATCGAGTGGAATAATTTATTGGATGTATAATTCCGCCTGGCCATCATTATACTGGCAGCTATACGACTATTTCCTTGCACCGAACGGAGCATTCTACGGAACAAGGAAAGCCAATGAAAGCCTCCATATCCAGTATGCATATGATGATGGATCGATAAGAGTGGTTAACAGCACTTACCATGATTACACCGGACTCAGGGCTTCTGTAAAGGTATATAACCTTGCGATGCAGGAGAAATTCTCAGGCGAGGCACCTGTTGATATCAAATCAGACGAAAGCCTGAGAATTGACTTCCCCGGGATGCCGGCCGGGGCAGGAGAAATGACATTCCTTAAACTGAGTTTGAACAACAGTGACAGGAAATTGGTCTCATCAAATTTCTACTGGCTTTCCGAAAAAGGTGACAAAGATGCTGATTTCAATGCCCTCAATGGCCTTCCCGAAGTGGAGCTTAAATGTTCGGTCACTGCAGTAAGCAGGGAAAACGGGAAATATATGGTTTCAGTGGAGATTGAGAATACTTCTTCATCGCTTGCCTTTTCAGTAAACCCGAAAATCATTGGTGATGTTTCAAAAGATCTTATCCTTCCAGTTTTCTGGGAAGATAATTATTTTGCTCTCCTCCCGGGTGAAAAGAGGCAGCTTAAGGTTGAATTCAGCGAACGCGATCTGAATAATGAAAAGCCTGTATTTGCAATTGACGGCTGGAACATAAAAAAGGCAGAAAAAGAAATAAGATAATTTCCTACTTAATGGGTACAACACGCCCAATCCAGCCTCCTCCCGATGCAAGATGAAGGTTAAGGACATCCCCTGACTGAAACTCCTTTTCAATCTTTTTATAATCCTCAGCCCTCTTGTTTGCATTTATACCATCCTCAATAGCTTCAAGCCTGTATTTCCCCTGCGCCAGAAAATCCGTTTTGATGCTAACATCACGGTCATTCCAGTCGGTTATGGCTCCGATATACCATTCGCTCCCCGACCGTCTGGCAATTACGGTATATTTTGCAATCCTTCCGTCAAGCAGCCTTGTTTCATCCCACAGCACCGGAATTTTGGAAATGAATTCAGTACACTCCTTTTCCCTGTAATAATCCGAAGGAGAATCGGGCAGCATTGTAAGCGGACTGCTGAGAATCACGAACAGTGCCATGGAATGGGCCCTTGTCCCCTGCCCCATCGGATAATCTCCGACCGGACGGAAATTATCCTTTGAAGCATTACGCATTGTAGCAGGTATGTAATCCATCGGCCCGGTAAACATCCGGATATATGGCAGCAGATTGTGATGAACGGGATCATCGTAGTTTGTCCACCCGTTGTATTCGAATTCTATGAGAGCCTCCCTTGTAAGAACGTTGGGGTATTTACGGCTCAGTCCGCAGGGTTTGTAAGCACCGTGGAAATCGACTATCATCTTTCTTTTTGCGGCTTCCCTGGCAACATTCTCATAAAACATTACCATAGGCTGGTCGTCGCGGTTCATAAAATCGACCTTAATACCTTTTATACCCCACTTCTCGAACTGGTCGAAAGCCTTTTCCCACTGTTTCTCAAGAGTGTGCCAGATCATCCATACCATTATATCCACACCCTTCGACTTCCCATAAGATGTTACTTCATTCATATCTAACCCCGGAACGGTTGTAAGCAGGTCATCCTCTGGGCTCCATCCGTCGTCGAACATGAAATATCTGAATCCATAGCGGGCACAGAAATCAATAAAGTATTTTGCCGTTTCCGTATTTATTCCAGCTTTGAAATCTACCCCATAAATATTATGTTTTGCCCACCAGTCGAACATCACTACGCCCGGTTTTATCCAGGAAACATTCTGAAGAACATTGGGAGATGAAAGCAGATAAACCATATTATTGGCAATCAAATCTTTCTCAGTTGAGGCCACAGCAAATATACGCCATGGGTATGTCCGGGTACCCTTTACCCTTGCCACATAATCGTAAGTAGTTGAAACCTGTCCCATGTTATAGTTGCTGCCAGTTGTGGTAAGTGACTTTGGATATGCAGGATGAACTCCTGTTAACCGAGTATTACCTGTACCCTTTAACCATAATCCGGGAAAATCATACAGATCGGCTTCTGTTATCATAACGAAAGATCCGTTCCTTTTTTCAACAAGCAGGGGGAGGCTGCATAGTTTTCCGCTGTCGATCTTTTCGATCTGAAGGTGCTCATATGGAGTCTCATATGGAGAATTGAAAGTTTCCGATGACTGAAACCTTGCTGAATCTCCGGTTTCGAGGAAGATGTCGAGAGTCTCATGAAGGATCTTCAGTGAATCCCTGGAAGAAGTTATCAGGCGGTAGGCAAGACCTTCATTGAATAATCTGAAGACTATTGAAAATGAACCTTTTAACCTGATCTCCAGTTCATTATAGGAATTGAGAAAATTGGCTGACTTTTCTTGAATTTCAGGCGTTACGGTTTCATTCACAGAGCGGGGAATAGTCTTCAATACTTTATACGCATCCCTGTCGCCGGTCAGATACTGTGTTTCCAGCGAGATGTTCCCCAGTCTGATTATAACGTCCCGTCCTTTAAGTAAAGCCACATAGATGCCATTGTCGATTTCAATTCCTGCAGTGAGTTTCCCATCGGGTGAGTTGAGTCCGTATTTCTGGGCGCTGACATTGGCTGTGAAAACAATCGCCACAAAAAGCAACAGATGTTTTTTCATCATAGTATAATTTTGATTTTAATGGAATGATGGAACCCGCAAGTTATATTTATACATGTTTGTGTATACATTACATGCGGGTTTCATATATATCTATTTTATTTCCCTATTATCCTGTTCCTGAACAACCGGAAGATTTTTCAGCCTAGTATTCCACCCTGAAATCGGAGTAATTAACCGGAGGATAAACGTCAGTGGTTACTGATTCAACATATCCGGGGCCTTTTTTACACCATTCAACAAATCTTTTAAGCTGGCTGCGGGTTCCTTCGGCTTCTATATAGACGCTTCCGTCGGAGAGGTTCCTGACAAACCCCTTTATCCCGAGGCTTCCGGCTTCCCTGACAGTCCTCCACCTGAATCCGACACCCTGGACATATCCGGTGACATGAATCTTGTAAAGAATTTTATCGTCCATTATCATCCACTTACAAATTTTTGAGAACTATAAACAAAATTACAAAACCATTTGGATCGCCGCAGAACATATATATACAGGAAATAAAATTTTTATAATAAGATCCCTTAGCCATTCTCTTTTTTCTTAAATGCCATAGCTTTAGTAGTTTCTATGTAGGAAGTTACGTAGTTTTCTACATAGATGCAACGTATGGATTAGTTTTCGTGGCTTCATGGAGATTTTTCACCGATGAGCCAGTTGTTCTTATGTTCTTGTTCTTACTGCTTGCCAGTTTTTAACTGTTTGAGTCATTTAGAGATTGCCATTATAATATTTCATGTTCAGCAGTCTGATTTTGAATTCGTTACAGCTGCTGAACTTTAGATTCAGTTGCTGAAAGAAATCGAATCCCCCACTCAACATAATATGTAGTTCACTTAAGCTTATGCAGAGAGAGTTATGAATTCAATGCTGAACGAGGTAAAGGAAACGGTTGTCAGTGGCAAAACTATCTATATACGGGGTTTCGGGACGTTGGGCCCGCAGATCCGGTGGCAAAAAGTCGGACAGGATATACGACCTGGACGTAGTGTGGTCATACCAGAAATGAAAATTCCAAAGTTCAAACCTTCCTCAAATTTTAAGTACGAAGTGAATCAGGAAAGGATCATGAAGGCAAATGTATAATGGTCTAAAAAAACTGGACAGGAATTTAATAACTTTAAAATTTCTGCCCTATGAAAAAATCAAGACGAAAATTCACATCTGAGTTTAAAGCCAAAGTT
>Ga0172375_10000226_pt1 | contig 88724 bp, 77 predicted proteins | sample LakKiv1m_FD_114537 | JGI IMG/M metagenome (GOLD analysis project Ga0172375, IMG submission 114537) | Freshwater microbial communities from Kabuno Bay, South-Kivu, Congo - kab_092012_11.1m | ecosystem: Environmental > Aquatic > Freshwater > Lake | place: Democratic Republic of the Congo... | reverse complement strand
ACAGAGAATTGTGACTTAGAACACGCAATAAAAAGATGTGTGATTGGCGGATACGCCTATTCAGGGCAAGTGTGTATTCACACACAACGCATATTTGTTAAAAAAGAATTAACCGAAAAATTTATTGATGCTTATTGTTCTGCCGTTAAACAATTAAAGCAAGGCGATCCATTAAATAAAGATACTGATGTTTCTGTTTTGATTGACGAAGCAAACGCAATTCGTGTTGAAGAATGGATTAAGGAAGCAGTTCAGCAAGGTGCAAAAATACTTTGCGGGGGCAAGCGCGAAGGCGCATTTGTTGAGCCAACTATTCTTTCTAATACAAATAATAAAATGAAAGTGAACAGTTCAGAAGTATTCGGTCCAGTGGTTGTGATTGAATCGTATGACACTTTTGAAAATGCTGTTGGTTTAGTCAATGACAGTAAATATGGTTTACAGGCAGGCGTTTTCACCAATAATCAAAACGAAATTAACTACGCATTTAAAAAGATTAATGTTGGTGGTGTTATCATTAATGACATTCCCGGATTCCGCACCGATCATATGCCATACGGTGGAATAAAATATTCGGGCTTTGGAAGAGAAGGCGTAAAATATTCGATGCTGGATATGATGGAACCTAAGTTATTGGTAAAATCATTTTAAACAAACTCTTCGCCTTTTTCAACAAGTACATTATTTACGAACGTTCGAATTTGTTGCTCATCTTCTTTTTTGCAAATAAGAAGAATAGTATCAGTGTCAACAACAATGTATTCATCCAAACCTTGAATAACAGCTAGTTTTGTATTAGGCACATTAACGATGCAATTTTTACTATCATAGGTCATAACGTTTTTTCCAACGATAGCATTGCCATCATCGTTTTTTTGCAAATTTTCAAAAAGCGAACCCCAGGTTCCTAAATCAGACCAGCCAAAATCTGATGGGATTACAAAAACATTATCTGCTTTTTCCATAACACCAAAATCAATCGAAATGCTTTTGCAAATAGTATAAGTTTTATTAATAAATTCTTTTTCTTCGGACGTGTTTAATTTATCAATACCGTTTTTAAAAAGTGTATTTACATCCGGAAGGTGCAATTCCAATGCCTCTAAAATGCTTTTAATTGACCAAATAAAAATCCCTGCATTCCAAAGAAAATCGCCACTTTGCAAAAACGATTTTGCCATTTCGAGTACCGGCTTTTCAGTAAAAGTTTTCACTTTTTTTATGTGCTTATCATCAGCATATTTATATTCCTGATTGAACTGTATATAACCATAACCGGTATCAGGCCTGTTTGGCTTTATTCCCAATGTTAGGAGCCAGTTATTTTTTTTCGAAGCTTTTAGTGCTGATTTAATGGTAGTAATAAATGCATCCTCTTTTAAAATTATGTGATCAGATGGCGCAACCACAACGTTTGCATCTGGATTTATTTTTGAAATTTTATAACACGCATAAGCAATACAGGGCGCTGTATTTCTACGAGTGGGTTCACATACAATTTGTGTATCAGTAATGCCCGGTAATTGTTCAAGAATCAGATTTTTATAAATTTCGTTTGTAACAATAAAAATATTTTCTTTATTACAAACACGCGTAAACCTTCGAAATGTTTGTTGAATAAGCGTTTCGCCTGTGCCTAAAATATCAATAAATTGTTTTGGACGAGCAGTTCTGCTCAATGGCCAGAAACGACTTCCAAGCCCACCCGCCATAATCACACAATAATTATTTTTGTTCATAAATAAAATTTGATTTGTCGTATGATGCAAACATACAATAAATTTTTAATCATTCTTTTACGTAGTAAATTTATCAACTTCAAGAAGAACTTAAATTATTTACATTTGTATTTTTATAAAACTCTAACTATGTTTACGAAAAGATTATTGCTACTTGTCTTTATATTAATTTCTATATCTACTTTTGTCACTGCTCAGAATAATAAATACTGGGTTTTTTTTAAGGACAAGAAAGGTTGTACTTTTAATCCATTTGATTATTTTGATCAAAAAGCAATTGAGCGTAGAATAAATCAAGCCATTCCATTGTCCGATTCAACTGATTTCCCTGTAAACGAAAACTACATTCAGCTTGTTTGTTCAGAAGTTGACTCTGTTTCCTATTCGACTCGATGGTTCAATGCCTTGTCCGTATATGCAAATGAAATACAAATTGAAAATGTAAAAAAACTAAGTTTTGTGTCTTCAGTTGAAGAAATGAATATGATTGCTATTCCTGCTGAGTTTGATGGAGATTATGATACCAGTAAAATAACAAGCTATCAGTTGAATGTGCTGAAAAATCAGACAGAGCGACTGGGCGCAAGTTTTTTTATTAAAAATAATATTGACGGAAAAGGCATTCGTATTGCCATTTTTGATGGAGGGTTTCCTTCGGTTGATAAAAGTCCAGCTTTCGAGCATATACGTAGAGAAAACAGAATAATTAAAACGTATGACTTTGCAAAAAAGAATGATTTTGTTTATTCTTATTTAACGCATGGCACCATGGTGATGTCGTGTATTGCCGGAATGGTTCAAGGTCAAAAGATAGGAATGGCAACCGGTGCAGAATTTTTGCTAGCGCGAACAGAAATTCGTCGTGAGCCCTTTTCGGAAGAAGAGAACTGGCTTGCTGCGGTTGAGTGGGCTGATAAGAATGGGGCAAATATTATTAATAGTTCGTTAGGTTATACTTTCCATCGTTACTTTCCTGAACAAATGGACGGCAAGTCAACACTTGTTGTTAGAGCTGCTGAGATGGCTGCAAAAAAGGGAATTTTAGTTGTTAATGCAGCCGGTAATGATGGAGATAATAATTGGAAACATATGGGAACCCCTGCTGATGGTGATAGTGTTCTGAGTGTTGGAGGAATAGATTCTGATTCTGATTTACATACCGCTTTCAGCTCTTTTGGACCAACAGCTGATAAACGTTTGAAACCAAATGTTTGTGCCTTTGGTAATGTTACTGCAGCCGGTCCTAAAGGATTGACAACTACACAGGGAACTTCTTTCTCAAGCCCTTTGGTTGCAGGGTTTGCGGCTTGTGCATGGCAAACGAATCGCAATTGGAAAAACATGGAATTATTTTCTGAAATTGAAAAGTCGGCCGACCTGTATCCATACTTCGATTATGCTCACGGATATGGTGTGCCACAAGCAGAATATTTCACTAATAAAACCAGAGTAGAGGCAAAACCTTCGTTCGATTTTGTTAAAACCACTACTACGCTTTCAGTCTTGATTCGTCCTGAGTTCCTTGATACTACTGCAAATAGTTTTAACAGAAGCAAATCGTACCTTTATTATAATATTCAAAGTACTACCGGAGTTCTTGAAAAATACGTCGTAATAGCTGTAAATCAAAAAGACATATTGGAGTTCCTTTTTACCGATTATACAAAGGGAAAAAAGTTAAATGTACATTATAAAAATTACACATTAAGTCATCAGTTTTAAAATATCCATTATGAAGAAATTATTTTTTTTATTAATTCTTTTCCTTGCTAGTAGTTTGTTTGCGCAGAATATATTGCTTGAACAAAATGTTTTGGGAGATTCGGCGATTTCAAAATTTGGTCAGAATAGAAAGAATTTCAGGCATTTTTATTTTGGCTACGGGATCATTGTTGGACCTGCAGACAGTGCAGGAAGCGATATTAAATACAATTCGTCATCCATCACTTTTGGCTACCGTTATAAATTTCGGTTAAGCAACTTTTATTCTATTGGTTATAACATTTCATATACTTCCTATAAATATGTATTGAAGCAAGATACTACCAAAACATTTCCAAATACGATGCTTCACAACAATGAAAAATTTAGTATGAGTGCTTTGGGATTGGGTTTGTATAATCGTTTTAATTATGGCCGCAGGGGAAACAGAATTGGTAAATTTATAGATATAGGAGCATATGCAGATTGGCTTTTTGGGGCATATCATTTTATGAAAGATAAACAATCAAATGGAAATATTATAGAAACTAAAATTAGAAAACTGAACTATGTGAATGTTTTTCAATATGGAGTATTTGCTAATATTGGTTTTAACCGATACGTCCTTACGGCAGCATATCGACTATCAGATATTTTCGAAACATCGTATACATTCTCTGAATTGCCTAGAATCACAGTAGGCTTGCAAATAGGTTTTCATAAATAATTTTATGAATATAATCATAACTGGTGCCGGAAAGGGGATTGGATTCGAACTTGCAAAAAAGTTTGTTTCGATGCATGAACATACGATCATTGCTATTAGCAGAAACAAAAAGGACTTAGAGAAATTAAAATCGACTTTCCCTAAAAATAAAAAATTAATTACAGTTCCTTGCAACTTGGTTACAGATGATTTAGTAAAACTAAAAAAAGAACTATTTACTCATGTAACAAAAGTAGATATTCTTATTAACAACGCTGGAGTTTTGATAAATAAACCCTTTGAACTTCAAACCGAAAATGATTTTGATACTATGTTTAATGTAAATGTTAAAGTTCCTTTTCTAGTATCAAAATTGTTATTAAAGCACTTTACAAAAAACGCACACATTGTTAATATTGGCAGTATGGGAGGATTTCAAGGAAGTATAAAGTTTTCTGGACTCTCATTATATAGCGCAAGCAAAGGCGCATTAGCCATTTTAACCGAATGTATGGCTGAAGAATTTAAATCAAAAAACATTAAAGTGAATTGTCTTGCATTAGGATCAGTTGATACAATAATGCTTCAAAAAGCATTTCCAGGTTATAAAGCAGAAGTTTCGCCCTTACAAATGGCTGACTATATCGCTGAATTTGCACTCAATGGTCACCAATTTGTTAACGGAAAAGTGATTCCCGTTTCAGTGACTACACCTTAAAAAAATAGAAAATTATACAGTTAAAATATCAGTTTCTTTTGCTGCTAGAAGTTTATCGGTATTAGCAATATAGGTGTTTGTCAGTTCTTGAATATCTGTTTCAAGTTTTTTCACATCGTCTTTAGGAATTCCTTTTTTTTCTAGTGTTTTAGCAGTTTCGTTTGCTTCACGACGAATATTTCGAATAGTTACTTTTGCATTTTCTGCTTCTGTTTTTGCTTTTTTAACGAGGTCTTTTCTGCGTTCTTCTGTCAGCGGAGGAACCTGAATGCGAATAATCGTTCCATCGTTTTGAGGATTAAAACCCAGGTTTGCCAAAAGAATTGCTTTCTCAATTGCAGTCAGCATGTTTTTATCCCATGGTTGAATAACTAAAGATTTGGGATCAGGAGTGTTAATATTTGCAACCTGCGATAGTGGAGTCATCGCTCCATAATTATCTACTCGAACTCCATCTAACATCTGAGCGCTTGATTTACCGGCTCTGATTTTTTGAAATTCTTTTTCGAGATGTTGTAGAGCACCTATCATTTCTTCTTTGGCAACATCAAGACAAAATTTAATTTCTTCGTCCATAAAAATATTAATTAAGCATTAGTATTCGTAGTTTCTTTTTGTTTGATTAATTTTTGATATTCTTTTTCTGTCCATTTCTTTTTCCAGCGATAAACTTGCATGTAGTGGAATACCAACCCAATTCCCCAGCCCAATAATGGGAAAATAGGCCACGGAAATTGCTCAGTTGGCCCTTCATTAATAACGTAAGCAACAAATCCCCAAATAATCCACAACAATAAATTTACAAGAAAATAAGTAATGAAATGAGCTCTAAATCCGGCTCTTTCACGTGCTGTTTCCCAAAGTTCTTTGTCTCTTGGTTGAATGTCGTCCATGGTATAAAATTTTACAAAAATATTATTCTTTAACTAAAGTTCCATTTTTTTCACCCGATAAAATTTTCTTAAGATTACCTACCTCATTCATATTGAAAACAATTAACGGAATATGATTCTCCTCACACAAGGTAAAAGCAGTCATATCTAAAATATGTAGTCCTTTATTATAGGCCTCTTTAAATGTAATTTCATCATATTTTTTTGCCGAAGGATCTTTTTCAGGATCGGCTGAATAAACACCGTCCACTCTAGTGCCTTTCAGAAAAACATCTGCATGAATTTCGGCAGCTCTTAATGCAGCAGCTGTATCAGTAGTGAAAAACGGATTGCCAGATCCACCGCACATAATTACCACTGACCCTTTTTCTAATAATCCAATCGCTTTCCGACTGCTCATTGGTTTGCACACCCGGTCAATCGGAAGTCCTGATAACAAAACACTTTTAACATTTAATTTTTCAAGAGCAGACTGAAGGGCAAGACTATTAATAATAGTTGCAAGCATGCCCATATAATCACCTTGCACACGATCCATGCCTTTATTTTCACCTTGCATTCCTCTAAAAATATTGCCACCACCTATTACAATACCAATTTGTATTTTAAGATCAACGGCTTGTTTTATTTCGTTTGCAAAATGATTTAAACGATTGGCGTCAATGCTTTGTTGTGATTCACCTAATAGAGATTCGCCACTTAATTTGAGCAGTATTCTTTTATATGTTGCCATAAGTTATCAGACAATTTGAGGCCATAAAAATACACATTTTGTAAATAAGAATCCTATAAATGTACATCATTATATTTTTTTCCTAATGCTTCTGTTAAATAATAAAAGATTTAATTAAAATAGATTGTTCGTATATTTGCAAAAGATGTTTAAATTATTATTTCATGGAAATGAATGCTTTAACCGCTATATCACCGATTGACGGACGCTATCGTAAAACAACGGAAGTATTGTCATCCTATTTTTCTGAATCTGCTTTAATCAAATACCGTGTTATGGTTGAAGTTGAATATTTTATTGCAATTTGTGAGTTGCCGCTTCAACAACTTTCGGCATTCAACACTAAAAATTTTAGTAAACTTCGGAAAATCTATACTCATTTCAGTCTTTCAGATGCCCAGGAAATTAAGGACTTTGAAAAAGTTACGAATCATGATGTTAAAGCTGTTGAATATTTCTTACGCAAAAAGTTTGACGAAAATGGCTGGAGCAAATTCAAAGAGTTTATACATTTTGGCCTAACATCACAAGATATCAATAACACTGCACTTCCATTGCAAATAAAGGATATGTTTATTGATGTTTTGGATCCTTTAATTTTAGAAGTTTTCAATACACTATTTTCTTTTTCTAAGGATTGGAAGGATATTCCCATGCTTGCAAGAACCCATGGACAGCCGGCTTCACCAACTATGCTTGGAAAAGAAGTTTTTGTTTTTGTTGAGCGACTTCAAAATCAGTTGGCTTCTCTGCAGGAAATTCCTATCTCTGCAAAATTTGGTGGGGCCACCGGAAACTTCAACGCACACCATATTGCATATCCAAAGGTGGATTGGGTTAAGTTTGCTGATAGTTTTATTGAAAAAAGGTTTGGCTTACACCGCTTCCAAACTACGACACAAATAGAACATTATGATAATCTTGCAGATTTATTTGATACCGTTAAAAGAATAAATACAATACTATTGGATTTGTGCCGTGATTTATGGACCTATATTTCGATAGATTATTTTAAGCAAAAAATTAAAAAAGGAGAAGTCGGTTCTTCAGCCATGCCGCATAAAGTAAATCCTATTGATTTTGAAAATGCAGAAGGTAATTTTGGATATGCAAATGCAATTTTCGAACATCTTTCAGCCAAACTTCCAATTTCACGTATGCAGCGCGATCTCACAGATTCAACTGTTACACGGAATATAGGTGTTCCTTTTTCGCATACCATTATTGCTCTTACTTCACTTTTAAAGGGATTAAATAAATTGATTATTAACCAGGAAGCAATCAATAATGATTTAAATAATAACTGGGCTGTTGTTGCAGAGGCCATTCAAACTATTTTACGCAGAGAGAATTATCCGGATCCTTACAATGTTTTGAAAGATTTGACTAGGAAAAATGTGAAGATTGATCAAAAATCAATTGCTGATTTTATTGACAATCTTGATGTTTCCGATAAAATAAAAAAAGAATTAAAAAAAATTACTCCTTTTAACTACACTGGTATCAGCTTGTTTTAAACAGCATGACTATAAATTACGTGAGAACTTGATGAAAATTAGCGGTTTTTCCTACATCAGAAATGGCTTTGAGTTTGATTACCCATTTATTGAATCTATTCAATCGGTTCTTCCAATTTGTGATGAATTTGTAATTGCAGTAGGTGATTCGAAAGACAATACTCGGAGAGCGATTGAAGAAATTAATTCCCCTAAAATTAAAATTATTGATACTATTTGGGATGATAATTTGCGCAAAGACGGGAAAATATTTGCTCAACAAGCAAACATTGCACTAGATAATATTACGGGTGACTGGGGCTTTCATATCCAGGCCGATGAAGTCATTCACGAAAATGATTTGCAAAAAATTAAAAATGCAATTCATGAAAATGATGGAAACAAAAAAGTAGAAGGCTTGCTGTTTCACTTTTTAAATTTCTGGGGAACCTATCAATATATTCGCACAACCCGCAAAACCCATCGTTACGAAGTTAGAATTATACGTAACATTCCCGGAATGAGATCATTTAAGGATTCGCAAGGTTTCAGATTGTACAGTAGCAATAATGCAAAACCCGAAAATGAAGAAGGGAAAAAATTGCATGTTAAAAAAATTGATGCCTCTGTTTTTCATTATAATTATGTGCGTCCTCCTGAATTGATGAAATTGAAATCGGATTATTTTCACCGCTTCTGGCACAATGACGAATGGCTCAAAGAGAATACCGAAAATCAAGGCACATTTAGTTTTGATGAAATTGATGAAGTAGCTGAATTTAAGGGCTCTCATCCAGCTATAATGAGTCAAAAGATTGCTAATCAAAACTGGAATTACACATTCAATAAAAGCAATGCTAAGTTTGGATTGAAATATAAAATGCTTCATTACATAGAGAAGAAGACAGGTTGCCGCATTGGAGAATACAAGAATTATAAACTTATACATTAAAAATAATTGCAGCTTTATAGAAGGATAGATTTATGAAGAGTGTTTTTAAAATAGTAAACTATATACTTCCGAAAAAATTCCTGCTTGCTCTTGTAATTGGGTCAAACCTTCTATCTGTAGTTTTTTTTCTGGCATCTTTTGCAATGGTGATTCCATTTGTAGAATTACTTTTTAATAAAACCAAACTAATCACTGAGATGCCAGCTTTTGCATTAAGCGCATCTTCACTTAAAGGAATGCTGAATTATTATTTGAGTATGATTATTATCTCCAACGGAAAAGAGGAAGCTTTATTTGTTATTTGTTTATTAGTCGTTGTTTCATTTCTTTTCCGAAATTTATTTCGCTATATGGGCTTGTATTTTATGGCGGCTATTCGTAATCGGGTTCTATTTGATATCAGAAACGATATTTATAAAAAAATATTAATTCTTCCACTTTCTTTTTTTTCAGATGTAAAAAAAGGAGATTTGATGTCGCGCATATCCAACGATGTCCAAGATGTAGAATGGTCTATCATGTGCTCACTGGTTTTGTTTTTTCGTGATCCCATAAGCATTGTTTTGTTTGTAGGAAGCTTACTAATGATAAGTCCGATGCTGACTCTTGTTGTATTTATTTTATTGCCAACTACCGGATTTGTTGTAAACAGAATAGGACGACGTTTAAAGGCAGAATCAAAAATTGTTCAGAATAGAATGGGTGTTATTGTTTCAGTGATGGAAGAAGCCATGACCGGTTTACGCATTATAAAAGCATTTAATGCCATTGACTCCATGGATTATAAATTTCGAAAAATAAACAGATCATATACACAAAGATTAACAGGCGTATATAGACGCCGGGATATTGCAGCTCCCTTAAGTGAAATATTAAGTGTTACTGCAATTGTTCTTTTATTAATGGTAGGAGGGTCGATTGTATTGAGTGGAAATTCAAATTTATCAGCTGAAAACTTTATTGCTTATATCGTAATTTTTTCTCAATTAATTCCTCCGGTTCAATCATTCACAGGCGCCTACTCAAGCATTTTAAAGGGCACTGCTTCAGCTGACAGAGTTCGCGAAATTTTGGATGCCGAAGAAGTAATCACTGAAAAGCCGAACGCAAAAGCAATTCATGAATTTTCAAAAACTATTGAATTCAAAAATGTTAGCTTTTCTTATAAAAAAGAAATGGTGTTGAAGAATATAAATTTTACAATCAATAAAGGCGAAACTATTGCAGTTGTTGGTCCATCGGGTGCAGGAAAAACTACTATTGCAGAATTAATTCCACGTTTTTACGATGCAACTGATGGAGAAATTTTAATTGACGGCACTTCAATAAAAGATTATAATATTAAAGATTTACGTGGCCTGATGGGCTATGTAACACAGGATCCTGTTTTGTTTAACGACACAGTCATCAATAATATCTGTTTGGGAATTGAAGATGAAATTGATGAGTCAACTGTTGTTTCTGCTGCAAAAATTGCAAACGCTGATGAATTTATTAATCAACTTTCTGATTCTTATCAAACAAACATTGGAGATTCTGGTGTAAAATTATCCGGTGGTCAAAAACAACGCTTATGCATAGCACGGGCTATCGTGCGCAAACCATCACTTTTGATTTTTGATGAAGCAACTTCATCTCAGGATTCGGAATCGGAATCATTGATTCAACAGTCCATGCAAACGATAATGAAAAATACTTCCACACTTGTTATAGCTCATAAATTGTCAACAGTTCAGTTTGCAGATAAAATTTTGGTTATTGATAAAGGCGAAATTATTGAACAAGGAAAACATAATGAGCTTCTCCAAAAAAATGGATTATACAAACACCTATACGATTTACAACTATTTAATTAAACGATGGTAAAGAGAATTCCAATCTACTTTTTAAAACAATACATTTTCTGGATGTTATTCTTTGCACTTACACGAAGCGTATTTATATTCTATAATTTTAAAAAAGCCGCTGAGGCTGGTTTTGGAGAAGTTCTGTTATCCTACTGGCACGCTCTTTATCTGGATCATTCAATGGTTTGTTATTTACTAGGATTTCCTTTTCTGTTATTGTTTATTCAAACACTTGCTAAAGCTCCATTCTTGAATCGAATAAATCAGTATTATACTTTTCTTTTAATAGTTGTTGTTGCGTTTATAACTGTTGCAGAATTGGCTGTCTTCGACGAATGGAATGTTAAGCTCACTTACAAAGCTATGATTTATCTTCAGCATCCATCGGAAGTAATTAATTCGGCTACCACCAAAACGCTTTTGTTAGGGCTTCTGTTAATCGGACTGATTACGTTTGTCGGAATTTTTGCATTTCAAAGACTCGTTTTTCTTCGGTACTGTTTGCAGAAGCGAAATTATTATATTTCAGCAGCATTTTTTCTGATTACTCCCGTATTTATAGGACTTGGACTTAGGGGAGGATATCAAGAAATACCAATAAGTGTGAGCAGTGTGTATTTTTCGAAGAATAATTTTATCAATAATGCAACAGTAAATACTACATGGAATTTGATGAATAGCATTGATAAAAATTTGAAATACATGAATGAGAATCCATACCAGTTTTATCCGTATGCTGAAGCAAAGCAAGTAGTAGATTCTTTATTCACTGTAAAAAAAGATACGACATTAAGTATTTTAAAAAATACAAAACCAAATATTGTGATGGTTATTCTGGAAAGTTGGTCAGCGGATATGGTTCAATCTATTGGAGGTTTAACCGGTATTACTCCTGAATTTGAAAAGCTAACAAAAGAAGGAATGTTGTTTACCAACTTTTATGCAAGTGGTGAGTTGTCTGATCAAGGACTGGCTGCACTTCTTAGTGGATTTCCTGCTCAACCAACAACCTCTATTGTTCGTCAGCCCGACAAGTTTCAGTACCTTCCTTCACTCCCTCAACGATTAAAAAAAATAGGATACTATACTTCTTTCCATTTTGGAGGTGCTTTGAATTATGGTAATATCAAAGGATTTATTTATTTCCATAATATGGACAAAATATTCGAAGGCAAAGATTTTCCTTCTTCTGTTCCGCAAGGAAGCTTAGGCGCTCATGACGAATATTTGTTTCAGCAATTATTAAAAGATTATAAAAATTATAAGCAACCATTTTTTGCTTCTGCATTTACCCTAAGCAGTCATTCACCTTACGATCAGCCCATGGATGAAGTCATTCACTCAGGTGGCGAACATAAACCATTCTTAAATTCTGTTTATTATTCCGATCGCAGCATAGGTAATTTTATGCGCGAAGCGAAAAAACAAACTTGGTATAATAATACGTTGTTTATTTTTGTTGCAGACCACACGCATCTTACACCTCGCAACTGGAGCTATTATGCGCAGCAGTATCGCCATATTCCATTTATGCTTTATGGTAATGTTTTAAAAGATGAATACAAGGGAACCAAAGATTCAACCATCTGCTCGCAAACAGATTTGCCTGCAACACTATTAGCACAATTGAATCTTAAGCATGATGAATTCAAATGGAGTAATAATATTTTTAATCCTTACACTAATCATTTTGCATATTATTCATCCAAGCTGGGTTACGGTTGGTTAAGTCCGAATAATTATTATGCTTATAATTTTGATCTGAAGGAAATCGAGGAACCCCGCTTTGAATCCAAGCAATCCGAAGCAAAATTAGTGAAGTGTGGACAGTGTTTTTTACAGGTTCTTTTTGAAGAATATCTGAAGCATTAGTTTTTTGCAATAGTATAATTAAAAAAAATCTTGTAAGTTTGCGTATTAAAAATAATATTATGAATCTTAAAGAAATTTTGTCTATCTCAGGAAAACCAGGATTGTTTAAAACGATTGGTCAAACAAAGAATGCGGTTATTGTTGAGTCGTTTATTGATAAAAAACGTTTTCCCGTATTCGCTACCGATAAAGTAAGTACACTCGAAGATATTAGTGTTTTCACTAAAGATAAAGACATTCTATTAAAAGAAGTTTTGAAAAAAATCTATGATAAAGAATCAGGTGGAGCTGCTATTGATTCAAAATCGGATGAGAAAAAATTAAAAGAATATTTTATCGAAATACTTCCAGATTATGATACTGAAAGAGTTCATAATTCGGATATAAAAAAAATAATTTCCTGGTATAATCTTCTGCACGAACACGGCGTATTGAATTTTGATGAAGTAAAAGAAGGTGAAGATGAAACCAAAGTTGTAGAAGAGCCAAAGGCAGAGGAAAAGCAAGCGGAAAACTCAGAAGAACCCGTTTTGTAAATTAATTATTTGTCAGTCGGATATTTTAATGAAAAAGTATATTCACAATCTTACGATTACAAAAAATCAAAAGCTGAGTGATGATACATTTATACTCGAAGTAATTGTGCCTTCTGACGTTCAGGAAATTTTGCCCGGACAATTTGTTGAAGTACAGGTTGAAAATTCAACTGTTTTTTTGCGTCGCCCCATTTCTGTTCACGACTTCGACAGCAAAACAAACTCACTTAGTTTATTTATTAAAATTGTTGGTGAAGGCACACGTAAGCTTTCAACATTGATTGTAGGCGATAATCTAAATATTGTATATCCACTTGGAAATGGCTTTACCATAACCGAACAGCGAAACGTATTACTTATTGGCGGTGGCTGTGGTGCTGCACCCTTGTTATTTCTTGCAAGAACGTTGTTTTTGAAACAAAACAATATTCATATTTTAATGGGTGGCAGAACCGATATCGACATTTTGGAAATTGAAGAATTCGAAAAATACGGAACTGTCTTTTGTACTACCGAAACAGGTTGCTGTGGCGAAAAAGGTTTTGTAACCGATCATTCATTTCTTAAATCAAATATTCCCTTCGATATGATTTACAGTTGTGGTCCGTTACCTATGATGAAAGCAGTAGCCGCTTATTCAAAAATCAGAAATATTCCTTGCGAAGTGTCATTGGAAAACACGATGGCTTGTGGAATTGGTGCTTGTTTGTGTTGTGTTACCGAAACCACCGAAGGCAATAAATGCGTTTGTACCGAAGGTCCTGTCTTTAATATTGAAAAACTCAAATGGTAGATTTATCTGTAAAAATAAAATCGCTCTCTTTTAAGAACCCTGTGATGACTGCATCAGGCACATTCGGGTATGGCGAGGAGTTTGATGATTTTATAGATGTAAATCAACTCGGTGGTATCATTGTTAAAGGTACAACTATTGCAAACCGCGAAGGAAATCCATACCCGCGTATGGCCGAAACACCTTCCGGAATGCTCAATGCTGTTGGCTTGCAGAATAAAGGCGTTGATTATTTTATTGAACATATTTATCCTCGCATTAAAAAATACGCAACCAATGTTTTTGTAAATGTTTCCGGCTCTACCATTGAAGATTATATTGCTGTTGCTGAAAAAATAAATGAGCTTGAAAAAATTCCGGGTATTGAATTAAATATTTCTTGTCCCAATGTAAAGCAAGGGGGAATGGCGTTTGGCACTAGTTGTGAATCTGCTGCTTCTGTTACTAAAGAAATTCGTAAGGTTTACAAAAAAATAATAATCGTAAAATTATCACCTAACGTAACGGATATTGCTTCCATTGCAAAATCAGTTGAAGCCGAAGGTGCTGATTCCGTTTCGCTTATCAATACCTTGTTAGGAATGGCTGTGAATGCCGAAACACGCAAACCGATTCTTTCCACTGTTACCGGCGGACTCTCCGGACCTGCAGTAAAGCCGGTTGCTTTGCGCATGGTTTGGCAGGTTTATAATGCAGTTAAAATTCCTGTAATTGGTTTAGGGGGCATTATGAATGCAACTGATGCTATAGAATTTATTATTGCTGGCGCAACAGCCATACAAGTGGGAACAGCCAATTTTATTGACCCACAAGTATCCGTAAAAATTGTAGCAAGTATTCAGGAATACATGGAACGACATCATATTAAATCTATCAGTGAAATAATTGGGTCGTTGAAAATAAAATAATTTTATTTTATATTTTTGATTGTTCCACCCGTTTTATATTCATGAAAGTGGTTTGTTATCAAGTATTCCGCAACTGACGAAACAGGCTTCCAAAGCAAAGAATCTGAACGTTTCTTTTCGCTGACAAAATTAAAACTCGTCATAAAATAGAGTATAATACTTACAATCAGTAAAATTTTTACAAACCCAAATACTGCTCCCAACAATCTGTTTACAAATCCTAGCGCAACTAATTTTATTGACTTTTCAATGAAATGAGCCATTGCATAAACGGCTACAATAATAATCAGAATAGTTACTAAAAACGAAATCAGCGGAAGAAGTTTTGATGAGAACTCAAACATGCTTGATAAAAATTCCGAGAAGATTAATGATAATCGCGAACCAAAATAAATTCCAATAATTAATATTGCAATGCTTGCCAGACCAATGATAAATCCTTTGGAAAAACCTCTCCATGTATAAAAGATAATAGGTATTGCAATTAAAATATCAATAACACTCATAATAGAAAAGAACTATTTTTTTAGTCTTCGGAGGAGTTCGGTAGCGTAAACAAAATCGTTAATCTCTTTATTGTTGGTTGTTAGAATTTCGTTGTTGGTACCTTCCCACCATAATTCGCCATGATAGATGAACGCAATTTTATTACCAATTTCAATCACGGAATTCATGTCGTGGGTATTGATAACCGTGGTGATTTGGTATTCCTGCGTGATTTCGCTAATCAAATTATCAATAACAATAGACGTTTTAGGATCGAGACCTGAATTTGGTTCATCACAAAATAAGTATTTTGGGTTCATTGAAATGGCTCTGGCTATGGCTACTCTTTTTTTCATACCACCGCTTATTTCAGATGGAGAAAGTTTATTAACGTTTTCAAGGTTTACACGATTCAAACAAAAATTAGCACGGTCACGTTTTTCACTTACGCTCATGTTTGTGAACATCGAAAGTGGAAAAACAACATTTTCTTCTACAGTCATCGAATCGAAAAGGGCTCCACCTTGAAACAACATACCTATTTCTTTACGAATATGTTTTTTCTCTTCAAAAGTCATGGCAGAAAAATTTCGATCATCAAACAGCACTTCGCCCTTATCTACTTCGAACAAACCGACCAAACACTTCATGAGCACTGTCTTTCCAGAACCACTCTGACCAATGATTAAATTGGTTTTCCCTGGTTCGAATTTCACTGATATATTTTTTAATACTTCGTGATCTCCAAAACATTTGGATATATTACGTGCTTCTATCATTAATCTAATAGTAATTGAGTTAATATCAGATTGGCCAGAATAACGGTGATGCTGCTATATACAACAGCTTTGGTGCTAGCTTTACCCACTTCCAATGCACCTCCCTGCGTAAAGTAACCATGAAAACCAGACACGGAAGTAATTAAAAAAGCAAAGCAAACTGTTTTTATCAAAGCATAGGTCACATGATAAGGTTCGAAATAAATCTGAATTCCATACAAATAATTATGCACTGTAACAATGCCGGTTAATGCTACAGCCATCCATCCACCGAAGATTCCAAGGAACATACTGATAATAACCAAAATTGGAAAGATAATCATGGCTGCAATAATTTTTGGAAGTATAAGATAGGAACCCGCATTGATTCCCATTATATCGAGTGCATCAATTTGTTCAGTAACTCGCATAGTGCCAATTTCGGATGCAATTAAAGAGCCCACTTTTCCGGCAAGTATTAAACTGACAATAGTAGGTGAAAATTCAAGAATGATTGACTGCCGTGTAGTAAAACCAACAGCCCAAATGGGCATCAATGGACTATCAATGTTGGCGGCTGTTTGCATGGCAACAACTGCTCCCATAAATACCGAAATAATAGTTACGATGCCTAATGAAGCAATTCCAATATTGTCTATTTCAATCAGGATTTGCTTACGAAATATGCTTCCTTTATCAGGTTTACTGAAAATCAGCCTGAGTAAAATTAAATATTTTCCAAAACTTGTAAGTAGTCCCATTTGAATTTTAAAAGGCTAAATTAAAGAAAATTTTGAATCCTTTTTTGATTCCTTTCGATTTGATTTAATCCTTATTTATTACTCTTTGTTTTTAATGGAAAATAAATTATTTTCTTTGTCTCAAAAAATTCTTCATCAAAATAAGTGTGAATATCTTCAACCTTAATGCTATCTCTAAACATCTTTATTTCATTGGTAACATCACCGCCTTTTAAACAAATGAGACCGTTAGGAGAATCATTAAATTGGCTTTCGGAAATATTTTTTTTTACCCATGCATAAATTTCTTTCATGTCGGCAACTGCTCGGCAAACAACAAAATGATAGTTGAGTTTATGTTCTTCGGCTCGGATTTGTTCAGCTGTAACATTTGTTAAAGCAAGTCTGTCAATAACATCTTTAACAACCATGATCTTTTTCCCTATCGAATCAACTAAATGGAATTTTACATTCGGAAATAAAATGGCTAACGGGATTCCCGGAAATCCACCACCGGTGCCAATATCCAACATGTGTGTTTGATCTTTAAATTGAATAAACTTAGCAATTGCCAATGAATGCAGCACATGTCGTTCGTAAAAATGCTCCATGTCCTTGCGCGAAATCAGATTTATCTTCTCATTCCATTCAGTATAATAGGGGAGGAGCGAGTCAAATTGCTCAGCCTGTTGTTTTGTAAGTTCTGGAAAATATTTTTTGATTAATTCACTCATGAAGGAATATCAAATTTCAGCTTTTAATTCAAGTAAAAACTGTTTTACTTTCTCCAATGATTTAACGGCATCAGCTTGCATAAAAACAGTTTCCTTTTTTCCGTCATTCAGCTTGTCCTTTGCACCTTGCAGTGTGTAACCCCGCTCCTTCACCAGATGAAAGATAGTGTGAAAATTATTAATATCGGCTTGGGTAAAAAGCCGATTGCCTTTTTTGTTTTTTTGAGGTTTAATGATGTCAAACTCTTTCTCCCAAAAACGAATGAGCGATGCATTTACCTTGAACATTTTGGCAACTTCACCAATGGAATAATATATTTTTTCGATTTCTCTTTCTTTGTAGGGCATAGCAAACTGCATCTAATTTTTTGCAGAGTGTAAATTTAGTAAGTAAATTTGAATTTCTCGAGATTGGGCAAATATTTTTTCTTTCTCTTTTTTTCGTACTTCAAGAAAGTATTCCCTAACTCAGCAAGAAAAGGAAGTCCAACAGTTAAGTATTCATAAACATCATCATTCAGAACGCCATCCTTATTTACGTAAATGATTGAACTGAGCATAAACTCAGTCTTCGAATCAAAATCAACAATGTAAGCGCAATCAATTAAAAAGCCGTAAGCTCTGCCTACAATATTAAATATGCGTAGATTTTTATTTTCTATTTTTCCAGAATAGTTTCCATAAATAAAATATTTTTTCCAGCTATCCAAGTATGAGTTCCCATAATTGGGATAATCAGACTCAGATGGAAACATTGACATGTATTTATACAAAAGATTATAATCATCGGCAGTAAGATTAAATTTATTCTCTTCAGGAGTAATCTCCGGAAAGATTATTGATTTCAATATTGCATCCAAATCCTGCAATGGCAGGCAATTCGACATGGAGAAATCTTTTGGCTGTTCAATTTTTTTTCCGCTTGTGTCAATATAAGCTTTTCCAATGAATGGATGAGTAGCGGGATTGCTTAATTTTAAAGCACTCTCGGTAGCAGCTTGTGTGTAAATTGTAGCTCCGTTTTCATGATAAAAAGTAAAAGAGTTTGTAAATCTGTTTTCGTCGGAACTGCATTTAGTGAGGCGATTGAAAATGGCTGTGTTCACATAGCCCATGTCATTCATTCTTTTGTGAATGTAACTTAAACCTAAAAACTCAAACAATCGATTGTAGGCATCATTATCACTTACCAATAAAATCTTCTTTACATAATGCGCAATACTCGGGTAGAAACTTTTGGCAGACGAATCGCTTTTAACTTCTTGCTGGCAACTGTGGTCATTTCCGATTTGTAATCGGGTGTTTTTATTTAGTCCATTTATTTTTAAATTGTTTAATTTTTCGAGTGCCATGCACAAAACAGGTAATTTTACTGTACTTGCAGGATAATAATATTCATTTGAATTGACGCGGTAAGTGTATGATTTAAGTTGCGGACTGTTTTTTTTATCGCGATTAATTTGAGTGAAAATAATCTGCAATCTATAGTTAGAAACGTTATCAAAAACTGTTTTAAGAATGGGTGATTTTTGCTTTCGGACAATGTGCTCGATATAATTCTTATCCTTACCAGATTGGGCTAATAGATGATTTGCTTTACACATCAAAAAACAAAAAAGGACTACCGAAAATAGTTCGATAATCCTTTTATGCTTATTTGTTTGCATTATGTGGAGTGATTATTTCTTCCGTGCTAACAACATATTTGAGTTTGTTCCGTAACCATATTTAAAGCTGAATGGTTTTGGTTTTTCGGTATCAAATGCAGCTTTCAAATCTTTTTCGAATCTGTTTGCAAACATGTCGATAGGGCCTGTGTATTTTCCGTATAATCCAATATTCCAGATTTTTTTATCATAATATTTATAGGAGATGCCCGAATCGTCCTGAAGGATGGCTTTGCTTTTATTTAAAACAGCATTGCGAATGGCAGAAAAATAAGTGTTATGCATCAGATATGAAGCTGATTTAACAAAGGTAACCAAACCGGTATCCAGTTTTTCTAAAAACAAACGTAGGTTTTTATTATCCGTAACGCCTTTGTCTATTATGTTTGCGCTGAAGTAGTAAAGGGTTTTATAATGAGTTGAATCATTCGCATCTTTAAATTTTACTTCTGCTCCATAGTTATAGGATGATTCTCCTTTATATCCTTTGAAGGCAGGGATGTAACTGAAAGTACCGGAAGTATCAATTTTAACCGGTTTGATGTCCACAATTTCATGTCCGGTACGAGCCATAAATAGCAATATCAAAGGCAAGGTTCCATTTACTTTTGCATTGTTCAAATCAGATGACATATCAATAGTTTTAAAGAAACTTAAACTGATGATATCATCCAATGATTTGTTGATGTAAGCGAAGTAGGGTCCTAATACTTCCTTTTTCATTTTACTGAAATCGGGAATAGTGCCGATGGGTTCAAGACCGAATAAAATATATTTTTGAGCATTTGGAAACAATGCGTTAACATGCACAAAGTCGGGACCGCTGAATGGATAGAATAAAGTTTTAACGTCTTTATACAAATCAGGAATTTCTTTCTGCGACCATTCGCCCATTAACTTCAATCTTTTACGTTCGAGTTTTATCCAGCTGCTATCGGAGTATTTGCAGTAGGTGAGCCATGCCGGAGATTTTGTTGCTTCGGTTAGTTCGCTTTTTTCGTTCAGCTTTAAGCCGCCCAAATAACGAGCGATATCATTGTATTTTGCATTAGCTTTTACAAGGGTATCTTTTGAAACAATAGAGTCTTTCTTTTCCTTGCCTGTTGTTTTTTTCTCTTTGCTGCTTCCACCGCACGAAATAAACATACTAAGACTAATAATCATTACGATTACAAAAGCTGAACTTTTAAAGATTAGTGATTTCATTTTTTAATTTATTATGTTGGGTTTTTAGATTATTACTTATTTAAGATTTTTCTGCATTAGCTGTAATGGTTGAATGATCGGAAAAGTGGTTGCTGATAAAATACACAATCAATCCAAGAACCACTGTGCCTAAGCCGACGAGTGATTCGTATGGTTTTTCGGTAAGTGAGAAATAGAGTATTCCCAGATTCATTAGTATAAATAAAGCAGGCGTAAGCGGATAGCCCCATGTTTTAAATGGGCGTGGGATATCAGGTTGGGTGATGCGTAAGACAAACAAGCCCACTACCGTCATTGTGGTAAACAGCGTAAGTGTAAAGCCAAGGTAGGTGAGCACCGAACTAAATGAAGATGTAAAAACAAGCAGCAGCGCTATGGCTGATTGCAAAATAATTGAAATGACCGGAATCCCCCGCTTTGTTTTTTTAGCGAATAGTTTAAGTGCTGTAAAATCTTCACCTATCACCTGCGTAACGCGAGGACCGGCAAATACCATAGAGCTGATAGTCGAAACCAGTAATATGGAAATAAAGAGCGACATAATGTTTCCGCCTACTTCGCCGAGAATTTTATTGGCAGACAGTGAACCAATTTCTATAATAGGTCCATCGGCATTATGCATTTCGGCAATAGGCACGGTATAAAGAAAAATGAAGTTAAGCAACACATATAAAACCAAAACAATGAGTGTGCCTATGAGCAATGATTTGGGTAATGATTTTTGAGGGTCTTTGATTTCGCTTGCGAGATAGGTTGAAGCATTCCATCCCGAATAGGCATAGGAAACAAAAATTAAGGAAATAAAAAACGGGCCGCTCCATATTTGTGCAAAAGAGCCATCGACGGGTAATACGGTTATTGAAACAGGATTGCCGGTCGTAATCCCTGCAATAATAAAAGCGAGTATCAAAAGGATTTTAACCGATGTAAATACATTCTGAAAGCGACTTCCAATAAAAAGGTTGATGGTGTGAATGATGGTAATGCCTGTAATAACCAATGCGCCTACCCACATGGGGTTGAACTGCGGAAACACTTTACCCAGATAACCACCCAGAGCCATAGCAGCAAGAGCAATAGGAGCAGCAAAACCAACAATAACCGAAACCCAGCCCGATAAAAACCCGATGGCAGGGTGATAAATTTTTGAAAGGTAGGTGTATTCACCGCCCGAACGGGGGATGGAAGCACCCAGCTCAGCGTAGGATAAGGCACCGCAGAGCGCCATCACGCCGCCGATGATCCAAAGCATCAACAGAGCAAAAACCGATTGTATTCCCATTACCTGAAAACCCAGACTGGTGAATACGCCCGTACCTACCATGTTTGCAATAACTATTGCCGTTGCAGAATATACACCAATCTTCTTAGTCTGAGCGCTGATGGTCATTAAAAATAATTCCTAAAAATGAGTTTGAAAAAAAGTGGTGCAAAGTAATAAAAATTTATGCTGCCAATTACAAAGTGGTGAAAATTTTCTTTTGGATAAAATAATTCGTTAATATCTTTTAGTAAATGATCCCTTTACGTTGACCATTCTTCTGCTCTACGACAATGCCTGATTAACCTTTGATGATAGTTCAAGCACCTTTTGGTATTCGGCAGGAGTGAGGTCGTTATAGAAGAAATTAACCGGATTGATGCGTTTGCCACCTTTCCAAACTTCATAATGTAAGTGCGGAGCTGTGGACATACCTGTGCTGCCAACATATCCAATCAATTGACCTCTTTTTAACCGCTGGCCTTTTTGGACTACCATTTTACTCATATGCCCATATAAACTCTGATACCCAAAGCCATGATTCAACACGCAAACGATGCCGTAGCCGGTGAGGAAATTACCTTTGGGGCTGTCAACATATCCATCGCCGCTGGCGTAGATAGGCGTTCCTCGGGGCGACATGATATCGATGCCTGTGTGCATCTGCATGGTTTTGTAAATAGGATTTATCCGATAACCAAACCCTGAGCATATTTTGTTTGCACCATTCTTAATAGGGATAATAGCAGGAATACAGGCAAGCATCTTGGATTTATTCTTGGCCATTTCAAAAACCTCGTCATACGACTTGGATTGCACATACAACTGTCGTGAAATTTTATCAATCTTCTTGGTTGTTTCAATAATAAGTTCAGAGTTATTAAATCCTTCGAGCTTTGCATACCGGTCAACACCGCCATAACCCGATTTACGGACGGAGTTTGGAATGGGCTCAGCTTCAAAAACCAAACGATACACATTATCATCACGATCCTGCAAATCGTCCAGTACTTTAGACATATTGTTGAGTTTGTCATTGAGCAAAGTATATTGCATTTTGTATTGTTCCACTTCTCTGCGGAGCATTTTTTCCTTGGGAGAATTAAAAAAGTTGTAGGCAAAGAGCAATACAATAGTTGCAAATACCAGTCCGGCTGCCATGATAGAAAGCACTCTTAGCAGCACGTCCTTGACAGATACCCTTACCTTTTCGTAGGTTAGCGACTTAGTGTTAAAATGATAGTGATGCTTCTTCTTCACCATTCGATGCCGTGTTTACGATAGAAATAAATTTCTGATTTGTTTACCGGTTGTGACCGGCGAAATGGAATTTATACTCTTTTGTTATGCAAAAATAGAGAAAAAAATTAATTTTGCAAATACTTAACTCATAAAGAAAGTTAAAAGTGGAATTTGAAAAGTGAAAATAAGTGACATCAAGTACTTTGAATACATTGATAATACAAGTCCTTTCTTTACTTTAAAAACTTTTATACTTTACAAACTTTATAACTAAACAAATGAACGCAAACACTATTCGCGAGACCTTTCTTGATTTTTTTAAAGCAAAGCAACACGGCATTGTTCAGTCGGCTCCTATGGTCGTAAAAAACGATCCTACGCTTATGTTCACCAATGCCGGAATGAATCAGTTCAAAGATATTTTTCTTGGAAATCAGACTGCAAAAAACAATCGCATAGCCGACACTCAAAAATGCCTTCGTGTATCGGGCAAACATAACGATTTGGAAGAAGTAGGTCATGATACTTATCACCATACTATGTTCGAGATGCTCGGTAACTGGTCGTTTGGTGATTATTTTAAACAGGAAGCTATTGAGTGGGGATGGGAGTTGCTTACCAAAGTGTATAAAATTGATACAGACAGATTATATGTAACCGTATTTGGTGGAGATGAAAAGGATGGACTTGCAAAAGACGATGAGGCCATAGAAATATGGAAAAAGATAGTTCCTGAAAACAGAATTATTCTTGGTTCTAAAAAAGACAACTTTTGGGAAATGGGCGATACCGGTCCTTGTGGCCCCTGTTCCGAAATACATATTGATTTACGAACAGATGAAGACAGGAAGAAGATTGATGGTTATTCATTAATTAACCAAAGTCATAACTTGGTAATTGAAATCTGGAATCTTGTGTTCATGGAATTTAATCGTATGTCAAATGGCTCATTGGTTCCGCTTGCGCAGAAGCATGTTGACACAGGCATGGGTTTCGAACGTCTGTGCATGGTTGTACAGGGAAAAACGTCCAATTACGATACCGATGTTTTTCAACCCATCATCAAAGAAATTGCAAAATGGACAGGGAAAGAATATGGCAAGGATGAAAAAGCCAATATTGCCATGCGTGTGATTGCTGACCATTTGCGTGCTATAGCTTTTGCAATTGCTGACGGACAGTTGCCTTCGAATAACAAAGCGGGTTATGTTATTCGCAGGATATTACGTCGTGCTGTTCGCTATGGCTATACATTCCTGGGTTTCAAGGAACCATTCCTTTTTGACTTGGTTCCTTTACTGGTTGAAAATATGGGAGGCATATTCCCTGAACTGAAGTCGCAACAAGATTTGATTAAAAAAGTTATCGCCGAAGAAGAATTTTCCTTTTTGAAAACATTAGCCACCGGAATTTCACGATTTGAAAACTACATTAAATCGCATACTGAAACGAAAACAGTTGAAGGCACTTTTGCATTTGAGCTATTCGATACCTACGGCTTCCCCGTTGACCTTACGCAGTTAATGGCAAAGGAGCAGAACTATGATGTTGACATGAAAAGTTTTACTGTTTGCATGGAAGAACAAAAGCAACGTTCGCGCAATGCAGCGGCAGTGGATACAGAAGATTGGGTTGTCATAAAAGACACAAACAATATCGTTTTTGTTGGATACGAAAAACAGGAATGCGATGCGCATCTTGTAAAATATCGCAAGGTAAAAACGAAGGATAAAGCGTTTTTTCAACTGGTGTTTGATGTAACTCCTTTTTATGCTGAGTCGGGCGGACAGGCCGGTGATAAAGGAATTGTGACGGCAGGAAATGAGCAGCTAACCATTGAAAATACGATTAAAGAAAATGATTTAATTATTCATTTAGTAAAAAAGTTACCAAAGGAATTAAATCAGGTTTGTAAGTTAATTGTGGATAAAGAAAAACGTTTACTTACTGAAAACAATCATTCGGCAACGCATTTACTTCATGCAGCATTGAGGCAAGTGGTGGGAACACATGTGGAGCAAAAAGGTTCTTCGGTCAATCATGAACATTTGCGATTCGATTTTTCGCATTTTGCAAAACTTACTATTGAAGAAATAGCAAAGATTGAAGCATTGGTCAATCAAAAAATTCGTGAGAACATAGCGTTGGAAGAGATGAAAAATGTGCCGATTGCTGATGCACAAAAGATGGGAGCCACTGCTTTGTTTGGTGAAAAATACGGTGATTCGGTTCGTGTAATTTCATTCGACCGAAAATTTTCAATTGAGCTGTGCGGAGGAACACATGTAAAAGCTACCGGACAAATAGGACTATTTAAAATTATTTCTGAAAGCGCCATAGCAGCCGGTGTTAGAAGGATTGAAGCCATTACGGCAGATAGTGCCGAAGCTTTTTATAATTCGCAATCGGCCATTGTTGACGAACTTAAGGTTATACTTAAGGCGCCCAAAGATATTGTAAAAAGTGTTGAAGCATTGCAATTGCTGAATAACCAGTTGTTAAAGCAACTCGAGGAGGTCAATAAACAAAATGCTTTGCAACTGAAAAGTGAATTGATAAAAGCAATCGAAGATATAAAGGGTATTCAGTTTATTTCAAGTAAAGTAACTATGGATGCTGCGAATATCAAGGAGCTTGCATTTGAAATTAAAAAATCGGTTGAAAATCTATTTTTAATTATCGGTGGCGAATTTGAAGGCAAGGCAAGTCTTACGATAGCTATCAGCGAAAATTTGGTAAAAGAAAAAGCTATGAATGCAGGTGCACTTGTTAAAGAGTTGGCAAAAGAAATCAATGGAGGAGGCGGAGGGCAGTCATTTTTGGCTTCGGCAGGAGGAACAAATCCTGCAGGTATTGATGCTGCATTAGCAAAAGCGAAAGCAATAGTGACTCAAGTATAGTTTAGTGGCGATGTGATTTATTTTACCGGAGATACTAAACTTTTGTATTTTCAGCTCTTATACTTTTTTTCTATGAATAAAAATTATTAGTTTTTAAGACAGAATTTCGATTAGCGTTTCGGTATTATAATTTGTCTGTCAATTCTTGTATAATTTGTTGTTTCAATTTCTTTTTAATTTCAGGGGCTTCTTGTTGTAAATATTCAAGGCCGATAAATGAATTACCTTGTTTTCTGTTTTGTCTTGGTTCAATGCTTTCAATGAGAATAGCCTCTAATATATCGCCTAAATTTTGAATTGTAAAGTCTTTGAATTTTACGTTTAAATTAAGTTTTGCATCTTCTGTTACTGGATAAAAGCCAAACCAACTAAATCTGTCCCAACGGCCTGCAAGTCTATCTGTCGTATGGTCTTTTAGCCTTTTGCCTAATGTTTGTTCAATTGCTTGTCCAATATAAATAGTTTCTCTGTTGTCGTGCAATAAATATATTCCTATTTGTTCTTTAAAATTTACTTCTGTGGCACCGACTTGTTGAATGCCTAACAAATCTGGTGCAGATTTCCAATGAACAAGATTTCTATTCCAATAAATTCCAAAAGCGTTTACAATTTTATGATTGTCTTTTGCTACAATTTTATCGTCTACTATTTCAGGTTCGCTATCGTCAATAGCATTGACGTCTGCTTGATTTAAAAACTTTCGTAAAATGAAATAACCTCTGTCAGTTTTTGCAAAAATTGATTTCTCTTTTTTAGTATTGATGTCAGTTGTCAAGTTTGCACTTACCGTGTCTTGCGGTGTAGCACCCAACGAAGTTCTGTATCCTCTTTCAGCAATTAGTTCAGCAATTTCTGTATAATGAAGTTGTTTTTTTTCTTCATTCAATACTTTTTCAATTGCTTCTTTCCATTTAAATTCAGCCATATTTCCTATTTATTGGTTTGTCTAGTATTGTTGTTTTTTAACAGACCGCTACCGATTAAAGATTTTATCTTCATTTAAGAAAAAATATAATCGAGGAACAAATTTAAGTATAAAATTTGGATAAAATTAAGTTGGACGCAACCGCATGTTATTCAGACATCAAAAATAGAAAAACGGGGAATAATTATTTATAACAAAAACACTCAAGAAAAATAAATTTAATTAATAACTAATATTTTATTTTACTACATTTGACTAATGAAATTTTGCATTTGTAAATTGAATTCAACTGTTTTAAAAACACTGCTATGAAAAAATATTTACTCACAATGCTGATGCTATTTATTAACTATTTATTGATGACTGTTCACAGCAATGGTCAGAGCTTTACTACCAAAGGAACCGACTTTTGGTTGGGCTTTATGGAAAACTATCTGGGCGACGATACGGCAGGTACGGACCGGATGAAGGTGTTTATTACAGCTGATAATGCAGGAGCTACAGGTACGTTATCAGTGCCTTTAGGTGGATGGTCACAGGTTTTTGTTGTAGCTCCAAATTCAACTGTTGAGTATACAATTCCTACTAATTTGGTTATGTGTACTGCATCTGATACAATTGAAAACAAAGGTGTACATGTAATATCTGATAATCCAGTTTCTGTTTATCAATTAAATTTTGTAAACTATACATCTGATGCAAACATAAATATACCAACCATGTCTTTAGGGAAAAAATATATAACTACAACATATCAACCTTCCTCAAATCCACTCTGGACAGAAGTTTCCGTATCAGAATTCCTGATTGTTGCTGCTTTTGATAGTACAGTCATTAGAATCGTACCGAAATGCAATACACAAGGCGGACACGTTGCAAATATTCCATTCATCATTACTTTAAATCAGGGAGAGGTGTATCCGGTAAAATCATATGTTTCATCGCTTTGTAGTTTAACAGGTTCTTTAATAGAATTAGATACTACCGTGCTGAACAATGACAAACCTTTTGCTGTTTTTTCGGGTAATGTTTGTGCATTTGTTACCGTTGATACATGCTGCTGTGAACACCTTTGCGAACAAATGATGCCTTTAAATGTTTGGGGTAAACAATTTGTAACTGTGCCCCTGAAAACAAGGAGCAGTGACATATTCAGGATAGTTGGTCAGCAAAACGGTACCATATTTACAATAAACGGCGGACCAAGTCATTTGATAAATGTAGGTGATTTTTATGAAGAAAGTATCTCAGTTTCCAGTTTTATTGATTCGAATTATCCAATTTCTGTTGCGCAATTCAGCGAATCTTATAGTATGGACAATAATGTCGATTCTGATCCTTTTATGATGATGATTAATCCTTTGGAATTGTCGAACACCCGTGTAGAGTTTGTTTCGTATCCTAGTACAATGTACTCGGCACATTATGTAAATGTTGTTACAAGAACAGATTACAAAAACATGGTAACTCTTGATGGTATAAATAAAGGATCATCCTTTTCTTTTGTACCAAACTTCACTTTCTATTCTTATGCTCAATTACCGATATTACCCGGATATCATATTTTAAATTCAGATAGCGGATTGATCGCCAATGCTTATGGATACGGAAATGGTACTGGATACGGTTATGTGGCTGGTGCATCTTTGGATTCAATGTTGTTTATTGGAGAAACTGAATTAAATGGTAATAGTGTATCAATAACATTCTTCCCCAACCCATTCAGCACCTATGCTACACTCCAAGTTTCAAAACCCCTGCAATCCGCCACGCTTATTATTTATGATATTTTAGGTAAGGACGTCAAACGCATGGATGGACTGGGAGGTAAGGAAATCATTATACAAAGAGATGGGATGAAAAGCGGAATGTGTTTTTATACATTAATGGATAAGCAGGGAGTGGTAGGGAATGGGAAGATGGTGGTGGACTAAGAATGCTTTATTGAAATTTCACTTTTTCCATCCGACCCATTCTGTAAACTATGGCGTTACGATACATCACGGTGTAAGCCGACGGATTATTTACTTTATAAATTCTTGGATTTGGCAGAATAGCAATCAAGGATGCCGCCTGTGTAGGTGTGAGCTTTGCAGCCGGTTTATGAAAGTATTCCTGCGAGGCAGCTTCTGATCCGTATATACCTTCGCCCATTTCTACGATGTTTAAATACACTTCCATGATTCGTTCTTTACCCCAGAAGAATTCAATCAGAACCGTAAACCATGCCTCCATCGCTTTACGGAGATAATCACGGTGAGGCCACAAAAAAACATTTTTTGCCGTTTGCTGGCTGATGGTACTTCCACCTCTGATTTTATTGGGTTGTTTTTTGTTTTTCTCGTATGCTTGTTTCATTGCATCAATATCAAAACCATGATGACTCATGAACTCATCATCTTCTGCTGCAACAGCCGCTTGCGGTAGATTCTCCGACATTTCTTCAATAGGCACCCAATCCTTTTTTATTGAATAACCATCCAATTTGCGAATAATCATCAAAGGGGTGATTGGTGGATTTACCCATTTGTAAAGGATTACAGGAAGTATAGTCAAAACAAGAAATAAAAGAATTAAATTGCGGATGATTCGCAATACCTTTCGCCAACCTTTAGGTTTCGCTGTTGATTTTTTTGATTTGAAAAGTTTTTTTAGCATGCAGTGTATTGATTTTTCTGCGATGCAAATTTAACTATTTTTTATTGAGCTGATTGCCTGAATAGATGATTTTGCTGAAAACACGCTATTGCCTGCTACAAGTACATCTGCCCCTACTTTGTATAATTTCTTTGCGTTGGTAGTGTTCACACCTCCGTCAACTTCAATAAGCGCTTTTGACTTGGTTTCTATCATCAGCTTCTTCAGCTTTTTTATTTTTTGATAAGTGTTTTCAATAAATGATTGTCCGCCAAATCCAGGGTTTACCGACATAATTAATACCAGATCAAGTTCTGCAATGCTGTCTTCTAATAAATGAACCGGTGTGTGCGGATTAAGCGCTACGCCTGCTTTCATGCCGAGTGCTTTAATTTCGCTAATCGTGCGATGAAGATGAGAGCATGCTTCGTAATGAACCGTTAAAACATCTGCACCAGCTTTCTTGAAATTGGAGAGATAACGCTCAGGTTGAACAATCATCAAATGCACGTCTAATGGCTTTTTCGCGATGTTATGAATAGACTGGATAATGGAAAATCCAAACGTAATATTCGGAACAAAAACACCATCCATGATATCGAGATGAAACCAATCAGCTTCGCTTTTGTTTAGCATAATAATATCTGATTTCAGATCTCCGAAATTTGCTGATAGAAGGGAGGGTGCTATTAATTGTTTCATTTTCTTGAAATAAAAATGTTGAATGTCTGGAAATTATTATTTCATAAGACATTCAACATAATTAATTATTTGATTTAACCTAAGTACGTTTTTAAAATTTTGCTTCTCGAAGTATGTTTAAGCCGGCGAATTGCTTTTTCTTTAATCTGTCGAACACGTTCGCGGGTGAGGTCAAACTTTTCACCGATTTCTTCAAGTGTTAATGGATGCTCACCGTTTAATCCGAAATACAATCTGATTACATCCGATTCTCTAGGTGTTAGAGTACAAATAGCTCTTTCAATTTCTTTACGAAGCGAATCATAAAGCAATGCTCTGTCTGGTGTAGGAATATCATCCGTACGAAGTACATCGTACATATTGCTTTCTTCTCCCTGAACAAGAGGTGCATCCATAGAAACATGCCGACCGGAGTTACGTAAGGATTCTTTTACTTCGGTCTCAGGTATTTCAAGCAAATTAGCTATTTCTTCAGGATTTGGTTCTCGTTCGTATTCCTGTTCTAATGATGAAAATGCTTTATTAATTTTATTAATAGAACCAATTTTATTTAACGGTAAGCGTACGATACGGGATTGTTCGGCTAATGCTTGCAATATCGATTGACGAATCCACCAAACAGCATAAGAGATAAATTTAAAACCACGTGTTTCATCAAAGCGCTGAGCAGCTTTAATCAGACCTAAGTTTCCTTCATTAATTAAATCGGGCAAACTTAATCCCTGATTTTGGTATTGTTTAGAAACTGAAACTACAAATCGCAAATTCGATTTTGTAAGTTTTTCTAATGCTACCTGATCTCCTTGTTTGATGCGTTGTGCGAGCGCAACTTCTTCTTCGGCTGTAATCAACTCAACCTTTCCAATTTCCTGAAGATATTTATCCAGAGAAGCGGTTTCGCGATTGGTAACCTGCTTGGTAATTTTTAATTGCCTCATAATAGTTTGTGGTATTATTCAATAAACAAGCATTACTACGAATTGCGCAGCTTATGGTTACAATAAGGATATGAAAAAAGAAAAAGAAGCTGGTTATTCTTTTTCAGGACGTGGCAGTAATACTTTTCGAGATAATTTTAACTTTCCTGTTTTCTTATCAACTTCAATCAGTTTAACCTCTACTTCATCCCCAATTTTAAGCACTGATTCAACTTCTTCGATTCTCTTCCAGTCAATTTCTGAAACATGAAGGAGTCCATCTTTTCCGGGAAGTATTTCAACGAAAGCACCAAATGGCATAATGTTTTTAACAATGCCTTTGTAAACTGATCCTACTTCGGGAACAGCCGTTATGCGTCTAATTTTAAAAAGAACAGCGTCAACAGATTCTTTATTGTTTGACACGATATCTATAATTCCGAAATCACCTTGCTCTTCAATAACAATGGTACAGCCGGTTTCGCGTTGCATTTCCTGAATAATTTTTCCTCCCGGTCCGATAACAGCACCAATAAATTCGCGTGGAATAGTCATTTTTACAATACGTGGTACATGCGATTTATATTCTGCTCTTGGTTCAGAAATGGTTTTCATCATCTCACCCAAAATGTGCATTCTGCCGGCTTTGGCTTGTTGCAATGCTTCCATTAATATTTCAAATGAAAGACCATCAACTTTAATATCCATTTGGCAAGCAGTAATTCCGTCTTTGGTTCCGGTAACTTTAAAGTCCATGTCGCCCAAATGATCTTCATCTCCGAGGATATCGGAAAGGACAGCATATTTTTTAGTTTTACTATCGGTAATTAATCCCATGGCAATACCGGATACAGGTTTTTTAATTTTTACTCCTGCATCCATCAACGCAAGTGTTCCGGCACAAACAGTGGCCATAGACGAAGAACCGTTTGACTCTAGGATATCCGATACAACACGTATGGTATAAGGGTTTTCTTCTTTGGAAGGAATCATGTTTTTTAAGGCACGCATGGCAAGGTTACCATGCCCTATTTCTCTGCGTCCTAAGCCGCGGTTTTGCTTAACTTCTCCGGTTGAAAATGAAGGAAAGTTATAATGGAGAATAAAATTTACTTTTCCCTCGAAAATGGCTCCGTCAATAGTTTGCTCATCCAGTTTTGTTCCAAGGGTTACCGTGCTAAGCGATTGGGTTTCTCCACGTGTAAAAATAGCCGATCCGTGTGGCATTGGCAGATAATCTACTTCTGACCAGATAGGTCTTATTTCGTCAAGTTTACGCCCATCTAAGCGGACTCGTTCATTAAGTATAACATTGCGAACAGCTTCTTTTTCTACTTCATGATAATAACGTTCAATCATCGGAGCTTTTAGCAGACGATCTTCTTCAGTCAAGGTTTCAACAAACTCATTAATTACAGATGAAAAAGCATCACTGCGGGCGTGTTTATTTGCATTTCCTGATTTCGCAACTGCATATGCTTTGTCGTAGCAATATGAAGCGATAGCAGCTTTTAACTCATCATCATTTCTTTCATGACAATAGTCTCTTTTTGTTTTTGATATCATGGCAGCCAGTTCATTTTGGGCTGCGCATTGTAATTTAATGGCTTGGTGTGCAACACGCAAGGCATCAATCATATCGTTTTCGCTTACTTCTTTCATTTCGCCTTCGACCATCATAATATTTTCCATAGAGGCAGCAACCATAATGTCTATGTCAGCATTGACCATTTGAGAAATGGCAGGATTAATAATGAATTTACCGTCCACTCTAGCAACACGTACTTCCGAGATAGGTCCGTTAAAAGGAATATCAGAAACAGCCAATGCTGAAGATGCCGCTAAACAAGCTAATGCATCGGGCATCACATCATTATCACATGAAATTAAAGTTACTAAGACCTGGGTTTCTGCGTGATAATTGCTTGGAAAAAGAGGGCGGAGTGCACGGTCAACAAGGCGTGAAATTAATATTTCATATTCCGAAGGGCGAGCTTCCCGTTTGAAAAAGCCACCAGGAAAACGTCCGGTTGATGCGTATTTTTCTTGATAATCTACTGAAAGTGGCATGAAATCTACATTTTCTGCAGCATCTTTCTTCGATACGACGGTAGCAAGCAGCATGGTGTTACCCATTTTAACTACGACTGATCCATCTGCTTGTTTTGCAAGTTTACCTGTTTCGATAGATATCATTCTTCCATCACCCATATCAAAGGTTTTGGTTGTTCCTAATGTTGTTGTCATGGTGTATTGGTTACATTAATTAAGTATAATAAAAATATGAAAAAAGGCAATTAACAAATTGCCTTTCTGAAAGAAAATAAATGGAATTACTTTCTGAGTTTGAGCTTTTTGATGATTGCTCTGTATCTTTCGATATCGTTTTCTTTTAGATAATCTAAAAGCTTCCTTCTTTTACCCACGAGTGAGATAAGTGCTGATTGGGTAGCCATATCTTTTTTGTTGGCTTTAAGGTGTTCTGTAAGATGATTAATTCGGAAAGTAAACAATGCTACCTGTCCTTCGCTAGATCCGGTATCAAATTCTGACTTCCCGTATTCAGTGAATAAACTCTTTTTTACTTCGGGTGTTAAATACATAATTTATTGTTTTCTGTAAAGTTTCTTTAATTTTCGGACTGCAAAAGTATAATATTATTTTTAAATGCACAAATAATTTATTTGATAATAGAAAATAGGCCATTTTGCTTTTTATTTCTTACTCAATGATTAACTTTTGTACAGTACTACTTTCTTTTTTTGTTTTGGTTAAAAAAACGCAAATATTATTTATAGATTTATAAATCTTTTGCAATGATAGAAATAATTTTTTATAATACAAATTTAATATTTGAATCAATTAAACACTATTTTGAGATATAGATTATATGTACTTTTGTGTATTGAGATCATTTTTACTTATTAACCGGAGAATCATCATGAAAATGAAAAGAATATATTACTTGATTTGCGTTTTTCTATTTAGTGGTTCAGCACCAATCAATGCGCAAATAAAGTCTGATACGCTTCTTGAAACTATAACTACTGTAAAAAATTCTACAAGCGAAACATTTTATTTTGGATTTGCTCAAGGGGATCAGGTGTGGTTTTCATTTAAGGAAGTAAATGGCGCAACAATAAAGGATATAGAATTTAATGAATATTCATCAGGCCAGATTTATAGTCAGTCGAATGTTGGAGTAATCACTGATAAGCTAATGAATATAGCGCATACAGGGATATATTATTTTAGTTTAAGACAGTCGGGCTTTTTAGCTGGAAGACGATCCTGCTATCTTCTTATATTAAGAAAACCTGCAACTGAGGGACTACGCAACTTTAACACTACTGTTTATTGGGAAACCAAGACTGATACTGTGTTTTATACCGAAAAAGAAAAGTATTTGATTCGCCGCGACACCATTGTAAGTCAACTAAGTGATCAGCTTGTTAAACTGGGGAAAAAAGGGAAAAATGACAGAGCCGCTATTGTTTTTTCACTTCCTGACAGCACGTTTTGCTGGGCATGGTGGATAGCATCCGGCAAATCGCCACAAAACACCTATTTGCAATTTCAATCGAAAATTGCATCCATGCAACCGATTGTGCAAAAACATGGATTACTTGCTCACATTGCAATGGGTGGAGGAGCTGGCTTTAGCTCTTATGCAACAGATCCAGTAATCCAATTTGCTTTTATATCGGAGAAACAACAAAAAGATTTTCAATCCGTTGGAATTCCTGATTCTTTATTTAAAAGTTCAAATATGTGTTTCGGAGCATTAACAGATTCAACAAAAGGATTACGGATTCTTGCTATCTGCAATCCAAACAAACGAAAAACTTCCGTTGCCATTCGAATTTGTGCGATACGATTCTATGAAACTTGGGGAGTACATGATGTTAAAAAATTCAGATTAGAAAGTAAGCAGATTCCGTATTTGAAGAATTGATATAATAGTGTATAAGTTCATAAACCTGTTTAAAACTAAAAACTAAAGTTGTTACTATTCAAAGTAGATTGATTAATTTTAAAGCCATATAAATCTTAAAATTTTTACAATTATGCCAGCAAAGAAACCGGTAAAAAAAGCAGAAACAAAAGAAGTAAAAAAACCTGCAGCAAAAAAAGGATGCTGCGGAGGCAAGAAAAAATAAACATGCTTAAAAAACACCAAGGGTGCGGTTTTTGAGCTGCACCCTTTTTTTGTTTTTTAAAAAGCCCTGCAAACAGAGACAATCCATCTGAATTTTAAATATTTAGTTTCTACGGCAGGAATTCTATTTAAGAATAATGGCATATCAAAACGAATGGTGAGTGGTTTTACTATTTGAAGCGGTCCCCATTTTTTTACTGTCAATGCAAGACCAACACCTGCATCTGCTCTGTAATCAGCTAGAAGAAGCCCTTTGCTTAGTATGTTGTAATTAATAATTCCAATGTCACCAAATAAATAAGTATTTAACGAAAAAATGTTACTGATTTGCTTTGGGTGAAATTTAAAAAGTTTATCAAATTCTAATTCTGCATTGATTGCAGCACCGCTGGTTCCACGATATACTTCAAGGGTGTTCCCTGCCGTATCTTTTTGTGCAACAAGGTAACCTGCATACCCTCGTAAATTCAAACCACCACCGTACTGGAAGTTATTAGTTGTAATACCGTATCCTTGCCAATTTTTTGGAACAAACCCAATAGATCGAACATATTTATTATCCATCATTTCTTCGGGATTTGCACCTGCTAAATACAAAGATGATTCAACAGGCATACTATTACCCATTGCATACTGCGCAAAGAAGCGCGATTTGAGTTTTAATTTTCCAATAGGTTCGATATCTTTAATTGTAAATGAAATTGTAGTAAAATCATAATTACTATTCAGGAATGATGATCGAACATTAAAACCAATGGTACCACCATCCTCAAGGGGGTTTTCAAATGAGTGTTCAATGCCAAATGATAATGTATTGTTGTAACGAATGGAGCCACTGTCGGCTGAAATACCCCATTCTGTTGGATATAACAAATAATTTAAATCAGCACTATCGTTTCGGAACATTGATTTAATGGTAAAGAATAATTTGTTGTTTCTATTATGAGATAGCTTTTCATAGGTAAATTTATAGGCATTCATTCCATCAAGATTAATAGCTGATAGAATTAATTTTGCATTTTTTGAGAATTTATCGAGACCTGTTGAGTAAACAATACGATACGAAATATTTTCAAACTTATTAATATCAACATTTTCTCCAAACGAATTTTGAAGCATGCCTGTGTTAGCCCATATAGTAGCATCAAAAACATGTTTATAATTCATGTACCCGCCACTGATATTTACGCCCATTTTGAGACCATCATAGCCATTCCACCATAAATCTGGACGTGCTCTGAATTCATATCTCGTCCAATCGGGATGGTTATAAACTTTTGAATCGAATGTAAAACCGGAATTCACTCCTGTTGAATTGTTGAGCATATTCACATCTGCAAGACGATGCGACGGATCAATAATGACTTTTGAAATGCCACCTTGTACCTTGATATTAGCTATGTATGTTTGATTCAATTTATCCCAACCGATCCATTTAGGGAGTATGGTTGCTTTTGTTTCTTTAGTAAACCAGGTGTTTGGGATGTAGAAATTGTAGATTGAATCCCGTTGTGAAATAACTTGAAAGTCAATGGGCATCTGCATTTGACCTTTTCTTTTGAAGGTTACATGATAAGTGTCATTTTCTTTTCCTTTGCGCACCGATTTAATTCCATAATCTATTTTCTTAGTGGTTTCAAGCCATTCATCGAAGAACCAGTTTAAGTCAACATGAGTAAATGCGATGATCGAATTTCTAAAATCTTCAAAATAAGGATGGCACAATTCCCATTGTTTGAAATAATGCTGCATGGCTTTTCGGAAAAGCTCATCACCCAGTACATACTCAAGATTATAAAGCATGGTGGCAGTTTTATTGTAAACTACTCTATACCCACTTCCTTTTTGGAAACTTTGGGAAAACTGATCAGAATGTGTATTCAACGGATCGTCATCATCCGAAACGGCATTGCTTAAATATTGATAAAAAGCGAGGTCTTCTTTATAAGATGTTTCACGAGAAAAATGTTTTGCATAATTTGATTTTGGAAGTGCTTTAGTAGGTTCGGTTTTAGCAATACTATCTATAAAAACAGTGGTGATAAACTGAGTAAAACCCTCATCCATGGCAGCACGATAAGTTTCGTTGTTTCCAATAATACCAAAAAACCAGTTGTGTCCAACTTCATGAGCAAGTACAAATTTATAATCTGGATCAAGACCGCTATCCATGGTGAGCATAGGGTATTCCATTCCTGAATGAGCATCAGAGACTATCATTTTGGGGTAAACATACCTACCTACCTTTTCCGAATAACTTTGGATAACCTTAGCAGTGTAGGCCGCAGCATTTTGCCAACCGGCAGCATTCGGCTCTTCGGCAAGAGCAACTATTTTAATTCCGTTCCACTCAGCTTCTCCAATTCGGAACGTAGGATCAGCAAGAAAGGCAAAATCATGAACATTATCAGCATGGAATTTCCAGGTTTTATGAACGGTACTGTCGTATGGAACAATAATAGATGGGGCTGACCCCAACGGTTTATCTTTAAAATTTTTAATATCCAGTTTTGATTTCAGGACAGGAGGCAAAACCTCATTTTCGTTTTGCAAAACACCTGTTGCATCCACAATAAAATTATTTGCAAAAGTCAGCTCAACATCATAAGTACCGTAATCACCATAGAATTCATGACCTAAATGTTGATCAGTAGTCCAACCAAATTTACTGTCGTAAACAGAAATACGCGGATACCAATGTCCGCCATTGTAATGTTTAAAGCCATAAGCATTGAATACGCTCATTCTGCGCCAATCAGCACCGATATCGAAATAAGTTTTAAAAGTAATATTGAATGTAACGGATTGCCCACTTTTTAAAGGAGTGTTTAAAAAAACCTTAAGAATAGTATTGTCCAACTCCGTTTTAAGATCAATATTTTCGCAAGAAATTTTATCAACTTTCAACCCACATTTTATTTTTTCGTAATGACCATATTTATCGGGTAATTGCAGAGCAATAGCTAATTTATCGTAATAAGAACCGGGCTGATAAGCGTTTTCATACAAATGAAAAAATACGAATTTTAATTCGTCAGGTGAGTTATTTGTATAGGTAAGAACTTCCTCTCCAGAAAGAATATCTGTTTTCTCGTCAATGTTCGCTTTTATATTATATTGAACATCTTGTTGCCAGTAACCTTCGTAAGGTTTATGATTTTTCCAATAAAGAGGATTGGAATTGTTTTGAGCAAAACTTTCACAAACAAAAATTTGCAAAATAAGTAAAAACAAACATTTTTTTATTGTCATGGCAATTTTATTTAAAAAAAAATCACAGTATTAAGCTGTGATTGGATATTTTCTTTTCTATTACTTACTAAGTACTTTGAACTCAGTACGTCTGTTCATTTGACGACCTTCTTCTGTTGAGTTAGTTGCTATTGGTTGAGTAAAACCATAACCTTTAAATGTTAATCGAGTGACTTCAATTCCTTTTCCAATTAAATAATCTACAACCGCTTTTGCACGACTTTCGGATAGTTTTTGATTATATGCTGCAGCTCCTTGATTGTCTGTATGTCCTGAAATTTCAATTTTTAATGTAGGTATGTCGTTCAAGAGTTTTAACAGCAAACCAAGTTCAGCATAGGATTCGGGACGAAGATTAGATTTTGCAACATCAAAAAATATGTTGTTCAGTACTATTTTTGTACCGACTTCGAAGCGTTTCAATAAAATGTCCTTATTTATTTCCTGATACCCTGCTACGGCAGGAATATCAAAGTTTTCCGAATGGAATAAATAATTTTCGGCTTTTACGGCAATCCCATAATTTTTACCAGAAGGAAGGGAAACGAGGTATTTACCAGTTTTGCTGTTAGATTCAAAGGTGGCTAAAACTTCATTTTTCACATTGTCGGTAAGCACAATTTGAGCTTTGACAGGATCTTTGGTTTTCTCATCCATGATGACGCCTTTCAGTATGGTTAGATTAGTAGATTTGATAACTAAAGTGGGCTCAATAACCGTTTCGCTAATAGGTTCAGTTTTATTTGCAAGTAAATTATCTTCATTGTTATTGATAACGGGTTTTTCAACACCAAGAAAAGTGATCATATAAATATCCTGTGCGCCACAACCACCGGCTATTGCAGAAGAGTAATAGCCATGTTTTCCGCTACCAGAAATGGTAAAGAAAACATCTTCATCAGGCGTGTTAATAGGGTAGCCAATATTTTCGGGCTCACTCCATTTACCATTTTCGAGTAATGATTTAAAAATATCATAATCTCCCATGGTATTGTGTCCACGCGAACTGAAGTACATGGTTTTTCCATCAGGCATCATAAAAACACCTTCTTCGTTGTAAGGAGTGTTAATAACAGAACCAAGGTTTACTGCCTCGTTCCAGCGTCCTTTTTCACCAAGGGTTGACATCCAAATATCAGATCCACCATAGCCACCGGGACGATCACTGCAAAAATAAATGGTTTTACCATCGTAAGAAAAGGAAGCTGAAGATTCGTGATACTGTGTGTTGATGGTTTTGTTCAGACGGTCTGGTTTGGTCCATTTATCCCCATCTAAATCGCATTGCAGAATATCGCCTCCGTTGTCACCTTTATAAATAAAAAGTTTTTGACCATCGGGCGAAAGACCAACCGTAGCATCGTGCATATCTGAATTCAATGGTTTACCAGGATTAATGGGAGCTGACCAAACACCATTTTGATTATATGTTATATAAATGTCTTCATAAAATCCTTTATCCGTTGGGTCGGTTTTATCGCTTGTACCACCTGCTCTGCGCGAAGTAAATATCATCATGGACTCATCAGCGTTTACAATTGGGCTATAATCGGGGTAAGCAGAGTTGATATTGCAACCGATATTGTCAATAAAAACACGTACCGGTTTTTTTACTAATTCTTTTGCCGTTTCACATTCTGTAACTTTTTTATCAACTGCAGCACCATTCTTTGCAAGATCTGCAGGAAGCATACTTTGTTTGTAAGCTTTGTATTCAGCAATGGCTTCATCAAATTTATAATTCAGATGATAGGCCTTTCCCATCAATAAATGAACATCGGTAGCCACATAAGGGTTGAGTTTAATGGCCTTTTCAAGATAGGGTAATGAATTTGTTTTTTGATACGTATTCAAATAACAATTTCCTATTTTATAATTGAGCATAGCGTTGTTAGGGTTGAAGGATTGTGCCTTTAAATAATGTTGAATAGCGGCTAAAAAATCACCCTCAAGACCGGTTGCATATAAATCATCTCCTTGACGAATTTCGCTTTGGGCTTCTTTGAGCTGGTCTTTTTGATTGGGGAATGCTGTTTTGGTAAAATCAACATTTTGAGCAAAACTTGTCAATGATGTTACAAGTAATAGGCATCCAAAAATAAATACAAGCTGTTTTTTAAAGTTTATGGTTTTGTTCATGATACATTATTTACATTGTAATTTAAGATAATTATCTGCATTAGTAACGCCTAGTGTTGCTGCTTTTTTCCAGTCATCACACGCGCCTTTGGCATCGCGTAACATTTCTTTTGCAATGCCGCGGTTAAGATAAGCATAGCCGTAGTTTGCATTTAATTTAATGGCTTCATCGTAATCGGTAACGGCGCCTTTATAATCCTTTTGTTTGTATTTAGCATTTCCTCTGTTGTTATAGGAATAGGCATATTTTGTATTTATTTTTAGGGCATCATCATAATCAGTAATAGCTCCTTTGTAATCTGCTTTTTCGAATTTAACGGTACCCCTATTGTTAATGGCTTCGTAATACTCGGGTTTTAAAGTAATGGCCGTTGTATATGCAGAAATTGCCCCATCGTAATCTTCTAACTTCTTTTTTATACTTCCCAAATTATTGTATGCAAAAGCAAGTTTTGGATTGATTTGAGTGGCTTTGGTATAATCTGCTAATGCTCCTTTATTGTCATCCATCATTCGTTTTGCGCTACCGCGATCGTTGTACGCATAGGCATAGTCGGTGTTAGCACTTATCGCTAAGGTATAATCGGCAATAGCCTCTTTGTATTTTCCTTGTTCAAAATACAAACCGCCGCGATAATAATATGCTTGAGAGTAACCGCTATTTTTCTCTATGGCAGTACCGTAATCGGCAAGAGCTCCGGCAGTATCGTTCAGTTCATATTTTGCCTGACCACGACCAAAATAGGCCTTTTCATTCGTTGCATCAATAGTTAAAGATTTATCAAAGTCAGTTATGGCACCTTTAAAGTCTTTTAACTCATATTTTACAGAACCACGGTTAAAGAGGGCTTTGCTGAATTCGGGTTTAATTTCAATGGCCTGATTAAACTTTTTCAGGGCATCACTCAGGTTTTTTTTGTCGTAGAAGGCAATAGCTTCATTGTAAAGTTTTTCGGCTTGTTGTTCGTCTGGGGTAGCAATTTTTATGGTATCTTGTGCATAAGAGAAACAGCTAGAGACAAGCATTGTCAAGCAAAACAATTTAATTTTTTTCATAACAAGATTTAGATTGTTTTAAAGTAAAAATGTAATTAACAATTTAGCAAAAATAAAAAATTATTTTGACAATCAAACTATATATCTACTTTGTTGATGTATAACTGTTATTTTACCAAATACAGCACCAATTTTAAATTAGGTTCCGAATACTATTTATTAAAGAAATGTTTAACAAATTTCTCAATTGATAAGTAAGTATTCTTGTAGATAATATCCAGCTCGTTTTCATTGAACCAACGAACTTCTGTTATTTGTTCCATTAGTTGAGGTCTAGGTTTTTCTTCCAGCGAATAATCCATCAAATACCAATGAGTATGTTTCAGGACTACAATATCGTCCAGTTTGTATAAATGGTTAATGGAATTTAGCTTTTCTTTGATTTTCAAACCACTTATACCGCATTCTTCTTGTACCTCTCTAATGGCAGTTTGTTCTATGGTTTCGCCCGCTTCCCTTTTACCTTTGGGCAGGTCCCATTTGTTGTGTCGAAGAATAAATAAATATTGATTTCGCTTATTTTTTACTAAACCACCAGCAGCTTCAACAATGACAAATAGTTGAAAAAATTTCTTTTTAAGTTGTTTAATATCTTTGGCAATCAACCATAATCTTTTAGCTAATTCGTTGAATTCAAACTGTTCAATTGATTTTAAAATATCTTTCTTTGATGAAACAAAAGTCTTTATATCATGGGTTTTAAAAGATATTTTGCTGACATTATCCGTCAGAAAAATTTCTTTGTTATTTATAAAAACTTTATACATTTGCCTGCATGAAAAAGATAGATGAATCCGCTTTTAAGGTTGCAGAATTTCTTCTGCAAATTAAAGCAATTAAATTAGATGTAGCAAAACCTTTTACATGGGCTTCAGGATGGAAATCTCCCATTTATTGTGATAATCGTAAAACATTATCTTATCCAAAGATTAGAAATTATATACGTCAACAGTTTGTAAAATCAATTACCGATGAGTTCGGCATTCCTGATGTTATTGTAGGTGTTGCAACAGGTGGCATTGCCATTGGTGCATTAGTTGCGCAAGAAATGGGATTAGCATTTGCTTATGTGCGTTCAACAGAAAAAGCCCATGGTCTTGGAAATGTTATAGAGGGTGTGGTAGAAAAGGGACAATCAGTTGTTGTGATTGAAGACCTTATATCAACCGGATCAAGTAGTATTAAGGCAGTTGATGCATTGCGAGCTGTTGGGTGTAATGTTATTGGTATGGCTGCAATTTTTACTTATGAATTTAAAACCGCTGAGGATAATTTTTCAAAAGCGAAATGTCCTTTGGTTACATTGTCAAACTACAATGTTTTGATTCAGCAAGCACTCAACAATAACTATATTATAGAAAGTGAAATGGTAACCCTGGAGCGATGGCGCGAGAATCCTGCGCAGTGGGGAAAATAAATAGTTAGAATGACCTCATTTGAAAGCGAAAAACTTATGATAAAAAATCAGCCCGAAGTGATTTATAATTTTTTGGCTGACTTTAATAATTTTCATTCTTTGCTTCCCGAACAAGTTATCAATTGGAAATCTACTACTGATACCTGTTCTTTTACTATCAAAGGCATGACTGACCTTGCTATGTGTTTCGAACAAAAAATTCCATCTAGTAAATTGGTTATGATACCAGATGGGAAAACGCCTATGGTATATAAACTTATTATGAAGCTCAATACTGTCAGTCCGCATGAATGCGAAGCACAAATAATTTTCGAAGCTGAACTCAATGCGATGATGAGCATGATGGCATCGAAACCCTTGAAGAACTTTGTAAACATACTGGTTACAAAACTAAAAGAGAAGTTTGAACAGTAATTTTGTTTTCAACAATTGCTATTGCAAATGCTAATACTTTTCTTGTTTTTTAAAATACTTTTCCTGAAACCATTGTATTCCGCCGATTTCCAAATGTTTCTGAAATAAGTTTTGTTTATGTTTCCAAAAAAATGTTCTGCATTTTTATCATAACAACAAGGAATCACATTTCCATCCCACGTAATTACACTCCCTTTCCACATTCTGAAACAATGATTTCCTTTTTGTTTTTTTAGTGTTATTTTTTTATCTGCATTAATTTTATATCGTGAGTGCTTGGCATTGGATGGTAAAAGTGTTGAGGCATTTTCGGGTTTAATTATTTGCAGCGATTTAAAAACCAATTGTTCTGCTTTCCATTTTTTAGATAATGATTTTATTTCTTTTAGCTGATGTTCGTTTTGTGCTGTAACTAGAAACTGAATAGTTATAAAAGGAGTAGAGGATTTGAGTTCTTTTTTCCAATGATTAATATAATTTATTCCATCGGTTACTTTTTGCAACGAACCGCCATCTCTGTATAACTGATAAATTTCTTCTGTAGCACCATCCACTGAAATAATAATACTATCTACACCTGAACTTACAATTCCATTTGCAATTTCATTATCGATTAAATTGCCGTTTGTCGAAGTTTCTACTAATATTTTCTTCTTTTTTGCATAGCGAACCATATTGAATAAATCTTTACACATCAGTGGTTCTCCTTGAAAATAAAGAGAAAGATAAATTAAATCATGATTGAGTTCGTCAATAATTTTTTTAAATAGTTGTAACTTCATTTCACCTTTTGAACGCAACAACAGATTTTTTCCTGTTACACATTCAACACATTGAAGATTACAGGAAGTGGTTGGCTCAATTGAAAGTGTCATGGGCATTCCATGAATTAAAATTTTTTTAAAAAGACAGGAAAAGCAAAATGAAAAATAAATTTCTATAGCATTAAAAAACTTTCGGAGAGTAAGAACTGACAGTAAGTGGAAGAACATTTTGTATGTCATCACTTATCAAATATTCTCGGTTAGTTTTTTTACTACTCTGAATTGGGTAAAAAATTCTTTAGCAACAATCCGAATAACAGTATAAGTTGGTATTGCCAATATCATTCCTGGAATTCCTGCAAGACTACCTGCTAACATTATCACAATAAAAATTTCCAGCGGGTGTGCCTTAACGCTATTAGAATAAATATAAGGTTGAAGCACCATACCATCCAACAGGTTTACGGTTACCATGATTCCAAGCATTTTGAAAATCATAGGGAGCGTTTCCTGACTAAAATCACCACTGATGTTACCAGTAATAACAAGAAGTGCACCAACTGCTGCTCCAATAAAAGGACCCACGTAAGGAATAATATTCATTAGACCGGCTAGAACAGCAATAATTAAAGCGTTTTTAACACCAAATATGGTCATTCCTATTGATAGCAACGTAATAACAATTAAAATATCGATGCACAATCCTATAAAATATCTCGTCAGTAGTCGTTGAAGTTCAAAGAGAATATGTTTGACTTCAGTCTGGTAATCAATTGGGGTAATCAGCATAACGCCATCAACAAACATCCGTTCGTCACGTAAAAGAAAAAATGTAATAAACGAGATAGAGAAAAATGCCATGAACACATTTCCGGCAAAGCCAAAGAAATAACCGAAAACATTGGTGAATTGAGAAAAATTGAAGTATGCAATAACTTGACTAGATGCAAGTTCCTCTACTGTGGTATTTGGGGAAATAAGCCCGTTGCTAATTAAAAATGATTGCAATGATTGCAATGGCTCTTTTAAGTTTGAAGTAAATGTTTTTGAATCAATGGATGAAATTACTTCTACTTGCGACATGAACATAGGAACAACAAGACTGACAAGTGAAATTATTACGGTTAAAAGTGATATTAAAGTGAGAAAAGCACATGCAGTATTTGGTAGGGAATGTTTTCCAAAATGGATTTTTCGAAACAACTTAACTAATGGATTGCCCATAATAGATAATACAATTGAAATAAGAATAAATGTTACTATTGATGAAAAGTACCAAACAAACAAGGCGGCCAACAGTATCATAAAAGAAATAAAAAACCAGCGGTTCTTTTTATTCATCATTAGAGTTTTAAAATTCAAAAATACAAATTATTCCGTCAATTTAAAGATTGATTTTGTGTATTTTTGTTCATAAATATAATAAAATGAATGCTAATATATTGTATATAACAAATGCTCAAATTGTGAACGAGGGCAAAATATTTTTAGGAAATGTTTTTATAAAAGACGGATTAATTGAAAATATTTTTACCCAAAAAGAGACTTTAGGTATAGATATATCTGCAGATTGTATCATTGATGCAAGTGGTCAATATCTATTTCCGGGTATTATTGATGATCAGGTACATTTCAGAGATCCCGGTTTAACGGAGAAAGCAGATATGTATACCGAATCAAAAGCAGCAGCAGCCGGTGGTGTTACTTCTTTTATGGATATGCCCAATACGCTGCCAAAAGCCGTTACTCTGGATATTCTTGAAGAGAAATACAAATTAGCATCCGAAAAATCCTTGATTAATTATTCCTTTTTTATTGGAGCTACTAACACTAATATCAATGAAGTTTTAAAAGCCGATGCTTATAAAATATGTGGCGTAAAAATTTTTATGGGTGCATCAACAGGCAATATGCTGGTTGATAATGATGAGGCATTAAATGATTTTTTTTCAAAATCAAAATTGTTGATAGCAACACATTGCGAAGAAGAAAGTATAATACAAGAGAATCTGACTTTCTATAAAAACAAATTTGGTGATGACCTACCAATGAAGTACCATCCATTGATACGTACAGAAGAAGCATGCTATCAATCAACTTTTAAAGTTGTGAATCTTGCAAAAAAGCATAATACGCGTCTGCACGTTTTGCATTTGTCAACAGCTAAAGAACTTGATTTATTTGATAATACGAAACCAATTAGAGAAAAGAACATTACGTCTGAAGTGTGTGTGCATCATCTTTGGTTTGATGAATCGGACTACGAAAAATACGGTTCATTAGTCAAATGCAATCCTGCCATAAAAACAAAAAAAGATAAAGAAGAATTATTAGCAGGATTATTATCAAATAAAATTGACATTATAGCCACTGACCATGCTCCACACCTTTTGTATGAAAAGAGTAATGTTTATACTAAATCACCATCAGGTATACCACTTATACAACATTCGTTTTTGATGATGCTTGAGTTATATCATTTGGGAAAAATTTCTCTCGAAAAAATAGCAGAAAAAATGTGTCATGCTCCAGCTGAATGTTATAAAATTTCGAAAAGAGGGTTTGTCCGAAAAGGGTATGCTGCAGACATTATATTGGTTGATTTAAACAATCCATGGAAAGTTGAAAATGATTCTATTTTGTACAAATGTAAATGGTCGCCATTTGAAAATTTTACTTTTAAATCAAAAGTAATTTCCACCATTATTAATGGAAAACTTGTTTACAATAAAGGAAAGTTTAATGAGGAAATTAAAGGGCAACGATTGTTGTTCGAAAAATAATCAATTATTCAGTTCTTCCAAAAAGCTCATGTCATCTCTCATTATGGCTACACCAAGGTTGTAAATGTAAATATTGTTGATTTTTTTTAGCCAGATTTCTTTATTAGTAAGCATTGCTGTTCCATAGTAATACCAGTCTTTATCCACAATATAGTTTAGATATGATGTGTCTTTTTTGGCAACACCCATTCCCATATAATAGATGTCTTTATTCTTAATTTCGGAAAGCAGGGTGTCGTTATTTTCTAATTTTGCTGTTGCAAGAAAATACAAATCATTTCCGCTTTTAGTAATGTTGTTTAAGTAAAAGCTGCTATTCAGAAGGATTGCTTTCCCATAAAAATACAAATCGAGTTTTTTATAAACCTTAGTACTTTGAGCAAAAGTGCTTGCAACAAAAAAAAGAAAAAAGAGATATATTGAAAATTTTCTCATTTGGTTTGTGATAGCAAATATATAAGAAAATAATTGTGCAACAATTATTAATCCAAAAATATGAAAGTCAGATGCTTGGTTTTAAAAGTGTAATTTAAATCTTACTTTATACTTTTTTCGACTCTCTTCCTTTTTTAAATGCAGCAGCATTAAATGATTTCGAAATATCAGTAGGAGAAACATTCATTAAAGCCGATATCCAGATTTCTTCAGGAATTAAATTAAAAGGTTTAAGGGATGATAACACACCAAGCACAACCAAGTTGGCACTTCTTCCAAAAATATCACCAAGGTCATACACTATTTTATTTGCGTCAACTATTACCACATGGTATTGTTCAATCAATTTTTCTATAGCTTCCATTTTTGGATAATCTTCTTTTTTGACGTTTAAAGGCAATGCAGTAAAATTGTTGATTATGATGCTTCCGTCTTTTTTAAGCAAATCTAAAAAACCAGGTCTTAGAATTTCGCTAACTTCCATCACAATAAGAGCATCAACCGAATGGGGCGCAGGAATAGGGGAGGACACATCACCACAACTAAAAGTAGAAATAACAGGACCACCCAGTTGAGCCATACCGTGGGTATCGCCTTTAACAATATTGGTTTTTGAATAAGGCGTTAGAAGTGCAACTTCTGATAATACTTTACCAAAGAATAAGTTTCCTTGTCCGCCAATACCTCTAATAGCAACCCTTAAAGATTGTGGCAAGTTTTTTATTTCAATTTTTTTGGTGTTGAATTCAGTAGCGACATGCAAAGGTTTTCTTTGCGTTTGAGTAATCTCGGAGGGTTCAATGAGGGGAACTATTGCGTTAAACGGACACTTTTGCATGCAAACTTGTTTGTTAGATCCGCAATTAGAGCATAAATCTGTAAAATGAGGAGTTTTGTTTTCATTTAATTCAATACCGGGACACATATTGCACAAGCCGCAATTTTTACATTTATCGTAATCTATTTCAACTTTTCGAATCTTATCTTTAGAAGGAATTTTATGTAAACAGGCTCCTTCAAAAATCAAAGTTGAAAAGGTTCCTTCCTTTGCCATTTCAAGCGATTTGAGCAATTCTTTTTCAACTTCAATGAGGTTGTAGGAATCCACTGTAATCGTTCTTCCTCCTTCAGCTTCTAAAGCTTTTTTTAAACTAAACCGGTGAGGGCGTCCTTCGAGATTAACCGTTGAGCTTGGTGCTGGTTGACCACCGGTCATAGCGGTAATATAATTATCTAAAATTATTTTAACACCAGGAATGTTTCTAAAAACTCCATTTCTTGTAGCATCAAGCCCTGAATGGCACTCGGTTGAATCTCCAATCACGCTGATTACCTGATTTACCATTTCTGGTCTTGAAACAACAAATCCCTGACGCATAGAGTCAGAAGCACCCATGCACGAAACGGTATCTACGCCATTAAGAAAATACAACAAGGTAGAGCAACCGATATCTCCAAAAGAAGCAAATATTTTTTTCTTTTTCTTTAATTTGTTTACGGTGAGTGCAAATGCTTTAAATTGACATCCCGGACAAATAGCAGGTGGCCTTGAGATAGGATTGAGTTGTGATTCTTTTTTTTCTGTTTTAAATTTTAAAACATGATTTGCAGCAAGAAACTCCAACACATCATCGGGATTCCAGTTTGTAATGGTGTTGTACTCATCTTTTCCGATTAACTTTACATTCAATAAACTGATTTTTTCCTGAAGGAATTTGTCACCGTCTTCAATGATGAAAAGCTTCCCTTTAATATTTTTAGCAAATTCTTTTATTTTGTTTTCGGGAATTGGATATGCAATGGCAAGAGAAAGAATGGAAGGATTCAAGCCAGCAATTTTCAATGCTTCTTTAACAATTATTTCGGCTTCTCCATTTACAATTACACCCCAGTCCTCGGTTCCATAGGATGCATGAACAAGTTCCATTGTTTCGCTCCATTTTTTAATTTCGGGAATCCGCACCTGCGTTGCTTTGTTGTAATTAGCTCTTGCCAATCCCGGTAATAGCATCCATTCCTTTAGATTTTCTGGAAGAACTCTTCGTTCAACTTTACGCGAATCTTTTGTTGCGACTAATGCTTCAGAGTGTGCAAGTATTCCTGATACTAAAACAATAACAGGAGTGTTAAATTTTTTACTGAGGTCTGCTGCAATCCATGCCATTTCGTACATCTCTTGATGGTTTCGTGGCTCAAGTAAAGGAAGTCGAGCAGAAGCACAAAAATAACGTACATCAATTACGTGTTGTGTGCTCGAAGGAACATAATCAGTAGCAGCATAAATAACAAGAGCGCCAGCATTTGCAGAGAAAAAAGCGGTAGTAGTTAAGGCGTCACCTGCATGAAATATTCCCGGAATTTTCATCGTAACAATCGTATCATCACCCGCAATTGCGTGGCCTAAGCCAACAGAAACGGCTACAGCTTCGTTCACTGACCAGCCAACCTTTATTCTATCTTGAACGGTAGCTAAGCATTTATCAATAAGCTCCGTACTTGGTGTTCCCGGATAACCAGTTGCTGCATGATATCCTGCATGAATAACTCCTAATGCCAAGGCGGTATTACCGTCAACAATCAATTTACTATTTGCAGGTGCATTTACAATCTTACTAAAATCAGCCATTATAATTTTCTAAATAATTTTATTGTCAATTAAATTTTTAATTTGCTCCCTATTGAATCCAGCTTCTTTATAAACTTTGTCGTTGTGTTCTCCTAAATGTGGCGCACAGCTTAGGGTAAAATCAACAGCGGTTAAAAAATCAGAACTAGCCGAAGCAGGAAACAATGAAATATTTTTCCCTGATGGTAATTGCGTTTTCAGCATATTCTGTTTTACGAATTCAAGTTTTGCAACTTCGGATGTTGAGTTTACAGGAGAAACGGCTAATCCTGACTTTGAGCAAACATCAACAAATTCAGCAGTTGTATAATTTATTAATCCTATTCGAATTTCATCGTAAATAGATTCTTTATCATTTCCGCGACCTTGATTAGACACTCGATTTGGTTTTTCAAGATGTTCAAAACCTGAAATCTTTGTTAGCTTTTCCCATTGTGAATCATTGCCAATGGCTAAATAAACATGGCCATCTTTTGTTGGATAGCAATTACAAGGAATAAAACTTCGATGCTCATTTCCGCTACGGGTAAATATTCCGGATTCATCTTTTACAAATTCCAATTGAGGAAGGGCAGTAATCAACCATGAAGCAGCACATTGTGCCATGGAGATATCGATTCTTTTTCCGGTTTCATTTTTTTCTAACATGGCAAGCAATACTTGCGAAAATGCTTCATCGCCTGCTTTCAGATCAATCAATGGTAAGCCGCAAAGCATAGGATCTCTGTCGGGTTCGCCAGTAAGGAACATATAACCGAGCATGGCCTGCATGGCAGGATCATAACCTGCACGGTCAGGATAATCAGGTCCCATAGCCGATATACCGCACCAGATAATATCGGGTTTTGCTGTTCTCAGACTTTCGAAATCGATTCCCAATTGCTTGTAGCGTAAGGGTAATGTGTTGCATAAAAAAACATCAACATCTAACTCCTGAATCAGTTTTTTTAATAAATCCTGTCCTTCTTTCTTTTTTAAATTCAGCGTGATTGCTTCCTTGCCAATGTTTGGAGCAATGTAATACGAATGCAAATCCCCGAAGCCGGTGTCTTCTCCTATATATCTGTTGGGATCTCCACTTTTTGAATGTTCGTTTTCGGGAGGAGTTTCAATGCGAATGACTCTCCATCCAAGTTGCACTAATCGTTGTGTGGCATAAGGAAGTGCAAGTGCTTGTTCTAAGCTGAGGATTGTTTTTTTTTTCATCGTACACGATTAAAGAAAAATAGGTTCTTGATATTCGCCATAAACATTTTTCAACACTTGAATAATTTCACCGACACTTGCATATTCTTTAACAGCGGCAATTATTGAAGGCATAAGATTTTTATCTTGTTGTGCATCGGTCAGTACTTGATGTAAACAGATTTTAACCTTTTCATTATTGCGTTCGAGTTTTATTTTTTGCAGTTTTTCGATTTGTTCTTTGGCTGCTGTTTCGTTATAAGGGTGAAAATCTACAGGTTTAGCGGCTTCTTCTCTTTTAAAAATATTCACTCCAACCTTATTCACTTCGCCGCGCTGAATTCCTATTTCTCTAGTGTATGCTTGCTTAGAAACTGATTCCTGAATTTTTCCCGTAGCAACAGCATTCACAATTCCGCCCCATTCGGCCACTTTAAGCATTTCTTTTTTAATTTCTTCTTCAAAACGATCGGTTAAGGATTCCACGTAATAGGAGCCACCAAGCGGATCAACGGTATCGCAAATTCCCATTTCATGAATAAGAATCTGCATAGTGCGCAATGAAATTTCAGCTGCTTTTTCTGTGGGGATAGTGTAGGCCTCATCATAGCTACAAAGTGCCATGGTTTGTGTTCCAGAAAGTGCGCTGATAAGTGCGTAATAGGCGCTGCGGATAATATTATTTTCAGGTTGTTCCTTTGTTAATCCACCGCCGCCGCCACCTGCAATCATACGTAGCCAGCACGAATTATCATTTTTTGCATGATATTCTTCGCGGATAATTTTTGCCCATAATCTGCGTCCACCTCTGAACTTAGCAATTTGTTCAAATAAATTTCCATAAATATCAAAATTGAATGATAATCGGGAAGCAAAATCATCAATAGCAATTCCTCTTTGTAAGGCACCGTCAGTATATGCTTTGGCTATACAAAAAGCATAAGCCATTTCCTGTATCGGATTGGCTCCGCTTTCTCTGATATGGTATCCGCAAACACTTACCGGGCTGTATTTAGGTATTTTCTGTGCACAATACTCAATAGTATCTATAACTAGTTTCACTGATTTATCAACTGGAAAAATCCATGTACCACGACCGATAAATTCTTTTAAAATATCGTTTTGTGCAGTGCCGCGAAGTGTAGTTATATCATAACCTAACTTTTCAGCTAAAGCAATATACATTGCAATAAGAACAATTGCAGAGCCATTGATGGTAAGCGATACGGTGATTTTGTTTAAATCAATATTTTTAAATGCAATCTCAAAATCTTTTAATGTATCGATGGTCATTCCGACGCGTCCAACTTCGCCAAATGCTCTTGGATCATCAGAATCCAAGCCACATTGCGTAGGAAGATCAAATGCTACATTTAAACCTGTTTGTCCGTTGTTCAATAAAAAATGAAAACGTTCGTTGGTTTCTTCGGGTGTTGCAAATCCGGCATATTGTCTGATAGTAAAAGGACTTTTGCGATACATCATCGGATGAATACCGCGTGTAAAGGGGTATTTACCGGGTGCCTCCTCATCTAATTTTTCTTTGTCCACATTTTTGGAAGTATATAATGGGTTGACTTCAATGCCTGATTCTAAAAAAACGGATTTGTTTTTATTTTTTTCTGGTGTTTCCATTCAATTATTTATTTTCAATCTTTTTAAAAAAGTTTACTACTTCATCAACGGTTGTGCCTGTTGGAAAAACAGCTGTGGGACCTAATTTCATAAGTGGTTCAACATCCTGCGAAGGAATATTTCCGCCAACAACCCATGGGATATTTAATTTATGTGTATCCAATACCTCCTTCATTTTTTTTGTAATGAGAAGATGGGTACCTGATAAAATAGAAAGCCCTACAATATCCACTTTTTTTTCAATGGCGATGTTCACAATTTCTTCAGGTGATTTTCGCAAACCGGTGTATGACACGTCAAATCCAGCATCTTGAAGAGCGAGTGCCAGAACTTTTACACCTACATCATGACCATCGAGACCGGGCTTAGATAATAGTATTTTCATGTTTCTATTGCTTTAGCTATGTTTAATTTTAATATTTCAGAAGTTCCACCACCGATTAAAGTAAAGCGGGCATCACGCAAATAGCGCTGAAGTGAATATTCAGTAGCATATCCGTACGATGCAAGAACTCTAGATGCATTGTCGCATATTGAATTTGCACATTCAGACGCATACAGTTTTGCAATCATGGCTTCTTTTTGTCGGGGTAGATTTTGGTCAGTGAGGGAAGCTGCGTACAAAGTATAGAGTTTTGCTGTTTCAAGTTGTACGTCCATTTCGGCGAATTTCATTTTGATTGCCTGAAATTTATAAATGACTTGTCCGAATTGTTTTCGCTCCTTGGCATAATGAAGAGCATCTTCAAAAGCAGCAGTGGCAACACCAATCGAAAGAGCAGCGGTCATGATGCGAATTTCGGCAAGAATTTCTCCAAGATATTTTGTACCGTCGCCAAGTTTTCCGAGCAAATAGTTCTTTGGTAATTCAACATTATCAAAATAAACTTCACTGGTAACTGACCCACGCACACCAAGTTTATCGATAGTTTTACCAATTTTTACACCCGTTAAATTTGTCGGAACAAAGAAAATAGAAACGCCCTCTGCTGTGTCAGTCTTTGCGAGAACAGTAAAAAAATCAGCCACTGGAGCAGATGTAACCCATGTTTTCTGGCCATTCAAAACATACCCATTTTCCAACACATTCACTTTACTTTGAATTCCAAAAAGATCGCTGCCTGCATTGGGCTCTGTCATGCAGATACCACCAATCTTTTCGCCTTTAAGTGCGGAAGCAAAATAGGTTTTTACTTCATCATCACCGAGGCGATAGAGAAAATAGGTTGCCATTAATGATTGCATAGTGCAAGCAGCAGCTAAAGATAACGAGCCACGCGAAAGTTCAATAACTGCAAGGCAATAAGACACCACATCAATGTTGGTTCCACCTGCTTCTTCTGGATATCTCATTCCAAAAAATCCAAGGTTAGCAACTTCTTTAAATAATTCTTTTGGAAATTCTTTGTTCTCGTCAATAGCTTGTGCATTGGGTACAACGTGTTTGTTCACAAACTCTTTGAAGGTTTGTTGGATTTGTTTTTGGGTATCATTAAGTTCAATATTCATAAGTCTTACTAATTACTAATTTGCGAATTACTAATTGATGAGTTGCGAATATTTACTATTCTTTTTGAGAGTAAACCTTTTGATGTAAAATTTGCAAGTATTCCAAGTTTTATACCTGTCATTTTCAAATAGCTATGAAGTTGATCAATGTTATTTTTTCTAAAAGAATCACCTTTTTTAATCTCAAGAATTATTTTATCTGCAATAATAAAATCCGCTCGTCCTTCTGCAACTATTTCACCTCCTATTTTCACCTTTACTTTGACTTGTTCTTTAAATTCGATCATTGATTTTTTTAGCAATGCTGCAATTGCTTTTTGATAATATTTTTCAAGATAACCATATCCTAAAGTATTACTAACTTCATAGAGAATGCCTACAATCTGAAATGAAAGTTCAGGGTACAATAAATCTTCTCTAATTATTTTGTTCATTATCTCTCTATTTAAATCTCATTCGTTTATTCGTAATTCGTAGGGATCACAGCGGTAGCTTCTATTTCAATTAAAGCGGGATGATCTAAAAGATCAACCACGAAAATCATGCTCATGCATGGATAATGATTACCCATGTGTTCTTTCCAAATTTTCCCAAGCTCTCTTCTTGTTTCCAAATACTGATCTCGGTCTTTACAATAACAGGTCATCTTGCAAATATGTTCAGGTTTTCCACCTGCTTTTGTTACAATAGCAATAATATTTTTAATTGCTTGTTCGAATTGAGGAACCAGTTTTTCGCTTTGAAATACTTCATTTGAATCCCATCCAACCTGTCCGCCCATAAAAAGTGTGCGTCCATTTTGTGAGAGAATACCATTCGAATATCCTTTAGGCATAGGCCATCCGTCGGGTAATATAAATTCGTGATTTTTATTTTCTGTTGTCATAGTTTTTAATTTTCCATAGTTGATGAAATTAATTCAGCATTTATATTTTCTACTTTCTTTTCTTTTTTTGCTTTTTTCTGAGGGAAGGTTCCCGGTAGAATTACGTTTATTAATTGCTTTCCCCATAGTCCTAATCTAATAGCACAAGCGAGGGTTGCAAGGCTTGTTATTAAAGTTACTATACCATAATCATCATATTTGGAATAAGCAAACATTCCGAAAGCAAATAGTAAAATGATGAAACTAAAAATAATTTTTGTTTTAAGTAAGGGCGGTTTTAATGATTTAAAGCGAATTAATCCGTCAATGATTCCTGTGATAATAGCAGCTATCAGGGTAAAAGGGAATACTGTGATGGAAAAAAGTAATACGTTTGAAAATAAAACAAAATGAAAATCAGAAAATAAATTTGTGATTATAATAAGAAGCGGAATTAAAATCACAAATGTTTGTGATAAATGAATGGCGATAGGGTGCAAGTCAAAATTTAATATGAACAAGCGATTCAAAGAAACCCGTTCTCGATAGGGCTCAAAAACTTTGCGTGGCAATCCGCAGGCAGGACAAACATCTCCAAGTTTATCCTCTTCAATTACGAAGCCGCAAGGACGACACCTGACTAACTTTTTCATAATTTATCACTCCTTAATTTTATAGTTTTTGTTTTATCAATTTTGAGACTATCTGAGACAAAGGCAACTCCATATTCATGCATAGCTTGCTCCTTCGAAACTATTTCGTTTCGCACATCGTTTATAACGCTTTTTTCATTTCTGTCTTTAGGATGCCCGTATCCGCCACCGCCACCTGCAATTTGTATATAGGTTGTCCCGTTGGGAATATCGCTGATAAGGTCTTTGCTGAGCGGTGTTTTAATTCGCCCATTCGGATACTTCAGTTGAATACTGTTCAGTACACTGCCTTTTCCACCAAACAAACCGTAATTGGATTCCACATTACCATCACCAAAAACAACCATCGTAGTGTTTTCACCACCTATTTTAATAATGGTTTCAACACCAAGACCACCACGCCATTTACCCACACCCCCTGAATCGGTAAGGTATTCGTGTTTCAAAATAAGATGTGGCGTTTGTTGTTCATACATTTCGTAATCCTGATCAAGTAAGCCACCTGAAGCATCTATCATTCCGATATGATCGTAACCATCATCTCCTTCGAGTGCACCTGAACCGCCTTTCAGACCCATAAAACAAATGTCAACATATTTTTCCTTGGTTGCAGGATGTGTACCTGTAAATAGAGAACACAATAAGTGATTCCAGCCCGCAGTAACTTTATTGGGCATTGCGGGTCCAAGAGCTTTAAAAATACTGTCAGCAATTTGCGGACATAAATGATTGCCGAATGTTGTTGCTTTAGGATAGGAAGCATTGAGGATTGTTCCTTCGGGAACGATATATTTTAATGGCTTAATCATTCCTTCGTTGTGAGGAATATCGGGATTAACCATTTGTAAAAACGTAAGTGTTATAGCAGAACAGGAAGATGTATACGTGCCGTTTACAAAGCCGTTGGTCTGCTTTGATGATTCTGAAAAGTCAAAAATAATATCGTCATCGCCAACTGTAATTTTGGATGTTATCATAAACTCCGATCCCAAATGTTTGCCGTCATAGTAAACCATGCTGCTTCCTTTGTAAATACCATTTGGTACAGATGCAATTTCTTTTCGCATCATTTTTTCGGTACTGTTAAATAACTCTAGTTTGTGAGCTTCAAAACAATCTAAACCATATTTTGAAATAAAGTCATTGAGTCTCCTTTCGCCCAAACTACAGGCACCAATTTGTGCTTTGATATCTTCCTGAACCATGGTCAACCGTATGTTTGCAAAAATTAAATTCCAAACATCTTGTCGAAGTATTCCTTTTTCATAAATTTTAACAGCAGGAATACGTAGTGCTTCCTGCCATACTTCTGTCGCATTTGGATTGTATCCACCCTGAACAGCACCGCCAATATCTGCCTGATGACCTTTTGCTGCAGACCAACCAACCAAAATATCTTGAAAGAAAATTGGCTTAAAAATAGCAACATCGTTGTTTTGATTTCCCATTGAAAATACATCGTTGTGAATAATCACATCACCGGGGAAAATATTTTTTCCATATTGTTCAAGAATTACTTTGCAAACAGGTCCTAGTGAAAAGCTAAGAATTGGTAGGTTTTCCGTTTGCTCCAACATATTTCCTTTCGCATCATACAGCCCGGTAACAAAATCTTTTGCTTCACACAAAATTGGCGAACGGGTTGTTTTTGTTAGCGAAATACTCATTTCATCGGTGATGGATTTAAAAGCCCGCTGAAAAATAGATAATAGGATATTGTCTATATTAACCTTGGTCATTGATATTACTTTCGATTATTTTTTTTTGTTTTGGGTTGAGATTTTTTTTGGACCTTCAGGCAGTAAAAATTTATTATAAATGATAAAAGCACCACCAACACCGGTTTCACATTTGTATGAAGAGCCAAGAAAAATAGTAGTATTCACTTGTTCAATAATGGCAGGTCCTTCAATAAGAAAATGATCATTTAAAATATCACCATCGTAGACAGGCATTTCCTGCATGACATCAGATTCGGGAACGTAAGCCATCCTGTTTCCTTTAAGTGCTTGTTGCAAAGTAGTTGCACCTTTTTGAACGATTCCTGACAAGGAAGAAGGTTTTTCCGTTACGCCCACAGCACGCAAACGAACATTTATTATTTCGAGTTCCGTGCCTTCATTTTTTAATTCGTAACCAAATTTACGGTTATGTTCTTTATGAAATTCATTGAACATTTTCTCGATACTAAAATCAGATATATCTTTCATGTCAACTTCAAGCGGCACTTCATGAAATTGACCAACATAACGTATATCGAGAGATGGGTAATAATCTATTTTTTCTTCCGAAAATCCTTCTGCAATTAGTGTCGCAATTGCTTCGGCTTTCATATCATGATACAATGCAATGAAATGTTCTTTTTCTATTTTCGAAAATCTGGATAAATAGGAGCGTACATAATCATGTTTGAGATCACCCAGTAACATACCGGCAGCGCAAAAGATTGGAGCTACGGAGGGTACAACAAACATTGGGATTTCAAGTTCGCGGCATATTTCACCTGCATGTATGGAGCCAGCGCCACCAGCGCAGATAAGTAAAAATTCGCGTGGGTCATATCCTCTTTCAACTGAAACCTGACGAACACCTTGAGCCATATTCATATTGATAACACGGTACATTCCTGCTGCAGCTTGTATGGTGTCTAAGCCAAGTGGAGCACCAAGGGCAGTATTTATAAGTTCAACTGTTTTGTTTTTGTTGAGAATGTATTTTCCACCGGCAAAAAAATCAGGATCGAGATAACCAAGAATCAAATCAGCATCTGTACAAGTTGGTTTTGTACCACCTCTGTCGTATGAAATAGGACCCGGAAGTGAACCGGCACTTTGAGGACCCATTTGAAGTAATCCGCCATTATTAATCCATCCAATACTCCCACCACCAGCACCAATAGTTATAATGTCGAGTGTTGGCAATGCAATGCTGTGACGATCAATTTCACCATCGGTACTTGTAATGCACTTCCCATTTACTACCAAAGATGCATCAAAGCTCGTTCCTCCCATATCCATGGTGATGCAATTTTCGTATCCCAGCAATTCAGCATAATAGGCACCGGCAATGGGGGCTGCTGCAGGACCTGATAATACTGTTACAGCAGATATTTTGCAAGCAACCTCTGGAGTTACAACACCTCCGTTTGATTGCATGATTAATAATTTTCCGTTGAAATTTAATGCGCGCAATTTAGCTAGAAGTGATTTTAGATAATTATTGATAACAACTCCAATGTATGCGTTGATGCAGGTTGTGCTTACTCTTTTATAAAAGCGAACAGATGGTAGTACCTCATATGAACCGCAAATCAATACATCCGGCAAGACGTTTCGTAAATATTCTGTTGCTAATTTTTCGTTTTCGTTATTTTGATAGGAGTTCATAAAGCACACGGCAACGGCTTTAACATCTTCCTTTTTTATGATTGCAATAATTTCGTCAAGCTCTTCATTTTTTACTGTAGTCAATAAATTTCCATTTGCATCCATTCGCTCATCAATAGTGAAGCGGAGAGAGCGTGGAACTATTGGAGAAACATTGCGGTAATGATTATTATATCGCTCTTCGCGAACACCTCTACGCATTTCGAGTGCATCACGAAAACCTTTGGTAGTAATAAGTGCTGTTTTGGCACCATTCATTGTCAGCAAAGCATTGGTTGCAACCGTAGTTCCATGAACAATGGTGTCAATGCTGTCAATAAAATAATCTGTTTTAAAATTCAGTTTTTCGGCTATTTCGCTTATCCCATTAACAAAGCCGATGGATGAATCTTCTGGGGTAGAAAGTGTTTTGTGTATTAATGAAAAACCATCCTTACCTACCAGAAAAAAATCTGTGAAAGTACCACCAACATCAATGCCTAATTTGAATTGTTTCATCAAAAAAAAATTATGTGCTCTGCAGGGCAAATATACATATTTTAGTAATTTGAGCAAATAAAGACGAAAAAACAGCGGACTGTTTTGAGCACAATTCTTTAATTTATTCTGCTTCTCTTATTTTAAGATATTTTACCAGATTTAAATTGCGAAGTTTAGGAGCTTTTATTGCTGTGAAGCTTGCGATAAGTAAGGTCATGCTACCACCAAAAATAACGGAGGGAATTAGACCTAAAAGCTTAGCTGCAAGACCAGATTCAAAGGAACCGATTTCGTTTGATGAGCCAACAAAAAGACTATTGACTGCCGATACCCGACCACGCATATTATCAGGAGTAAGTAACTGTATAATCGTTGCACGAATGATGACACTTATATTGTCAAAAACGCCGGTCATAAAAAGCAAGAACAGTGAAAGATAGAAATAATCTGAAAGGGCAAACAGAACAATACATAATCCAAATCCTGTTACACCTATCATTAAGTTTCGTCCTGCCTTTTTTAGCGGAGGATAATACGCCAGTATCAACGCCATAATGATAGCACCTGATGCTGGTGCTGCACGAAGAAATCCTAGCCCTTCGGGTCCGACTTTTAAAACTTCGGCAGCAAATACAGGTAACATGGCAACAGCACCTCCAAATAGCACAGCAAACATATCAAGTGATAAAGCTCCGAGAATAATCTGATTTTTAAATACAAATTTGAGTCCGGTCTTCAGACTTTGTCCAATGGTTTCTATTTTATCCTTAGGTATGATTGGTTTGCGTTTGATACCAGAGAAAAAAAGTATGCTTAAAATAACACAGCAAACAACAGTTGAATAAGCTATATTTATTCCTGCAAAACCATAAATCAAACCACCTATGGCAGGGCCCGAAACGGCTGCAATATGCCATATTGTACTATTCCAGGTAGAAGAATTTCCATATAGTTCTCGGGGTACAATCTGTGCCATAAATGCAGAGGTAGCCGGGAAAAGAAAACCGCGTGAAAAACCGGTCATAAAGATAATGATGTAAATAGGTAATATACCAAAGCTTGTAAGAATAGCAGAAAAATTATAATTTAATACCAACAAACTTGTTGCGCCTAACAAATACAATGAAACACATGTTAATATTATTTTTTTTCGATTGTAGATGTCTGCATAATGCCCACCAATCAATGCAATACTAAGAAAAGGAATCGCTTCTGATAAACCAATCAATCCTAATGAAAAAGCGTCTTTTGTGATTTCATATACCTGCCACCCAACGACAACCGATTGCATTTGAACACCAAGAGTTAAAAAAAACCGTGCAAGTAAAAATCTCCTAAATTCAGAAATGCGCATTACCGCATAAGCATCGTGTTTTTTAGGTTCTGTAGGAAAAGCCATGGTAAAAAATAAAATGCAAAAGTAGTAAAAAAGCATTTTCGTTTATGTCATTCTTCATCTTTTAGGTTCGTTCTAATAGTAAATAACTAAAAAAATGTAATTTTGAACCATAAATAAAAAGAAACAAATGAGTCGGACTGATTTTCAAAAAGCAATAATTGCAGGCATTCCTGATAATTTACCTGAACCAAAACCATATGATAATCATGTAAATCATGCTCCAAAACGTAAGGATATACTGAGCAATGATGAAAAAAAACTTGCGTTGAAAAATGCATTAAGATATTTCGATACAAAACATCATGCTTTGCTTGCGCCTGAATTTGCTAAGGAACTGAATGATTATGGGCGAATATATATGTTTCGTTTTCGTCCTGATTATAAAATGTATGCACGTCCAATTAATGAATATCCAAGCAAATGCAATCAGGCAGCGGCTATTATGCTGATGATTCAAAACAACTTAGACCCTGCTGTTGCTCAACATCCACACGAATTAATTACTTATGGTAGTAACGGCGCTGTCTTTCAAAATTGGGCACAGTATCTTGTTACTATGAAATATTTATCAGAGCTTACTGAAGAACAAACTTTGGTAATGTATTCAGGACATCCCATGGGATTGTTTCCCTCTCATAAAGATGCTCCGAGAGTGGTTGTTACCAATGGAATGGTTATTCCAAATTATTCTTCACAAGATGAATGGGAAAAATTCAATGCTCTTGGTGTATCGCAGTATGGACAGATGACAGCGGGCTCGTATATGTACATCGGTCCGCAAGGTATTGTGCATGGTACGACCATTACAATTTTAAATGCTATTCGTAAAATCCAAAAGGACAATGGTGTAACAACCAAAAAATTATTAGTGTCCTCCGGATTAGGCGGAATGTCCGGTGCACAACCTAAAGCAGCTGTGATTGCAGGAGTTATTTCCGTGATAGCCGAAGTCAACGAAAAAGCAATTGAAAAGCGTCATCAACAAGGATGGGTGGATGAAGTTTTTGAAGATTTAGATCAACTTATTCAACGTATTGGCAAAGCAAAACAAAACAATGAAGTGGTATCTATTGCGTATCATGGTAACATTGTTGATTTATGGGAAATGTTGGTTGAAAAAGATATTAACGTTGATTTAGGATCCGACCAAACTTCTCTTCACAATCCATGGGCGGGTGGCTATTATCCTGCAGGTCTATCTATGGAAAAATCGTCCCAGTTAATGGTTCATGATCCTTCACTCTTTCAAGAAAAAGTTAAGGAATCATTACGGAGACAGGCAGATGCTATAAATAAACTTTCAGATAAAGGGATGTACTTTTTTGATTATGGAAATGCTTTTTTGCTGGAAGCCGGTAGAGCTGGCGCCGATATTTTTTTGAATACTACCACTAATTATAAATATCCATCCTATGTTCAGGACATCATGGGACCTATGTACTTCGATTACGGCTTCGGTCCTTTTCGTTGGGTGTGCACTTCATCAAAACCTGAGGATTTAGATGTTACTGATAAAATTGCTATTGATGTTTTGGAGGAAATAAGCAAAAATTCACCTGATGAAATTAAGCAGCAAATGCAGGATAATATTAAATGGATTGTTGAAGCCAAAAAAAACAAATTAGTTGTGGGCTCTCAAGCTCGTATTCTATATGCTGATTGCGAAGGGAGAATAAAAATAGCAAGCGCGTTTAACAAAGCAATTAAGGAGGGAAAAATTTCAGCACCTATTGTGTTAGGGCGCGATCACCATGATGTTTCAGGAACAGATTCTCCTTTCAGAGAAACCTCAAATGTTTATGATGGCTCAAAATATACAGCAGACATGGCTATACAAAATGTAATTGGTGATAGTTTCAGAGGGGCAACCTGGGTATCTATTCATAATGGTGGAGGTGTTGGTTGGGGAGAAGTCATCAACGGAGGTTTTGGAATGCTACTTGATGGTTCTGATGATGCTGACAGAAGGTTAAAAATGATGCTTTTTTGGGATGTGAATAATGGAATCGCCCGTCGCAGTTGGGCGCGTAATAACGAAGCTATGTATGCTATCAAAAGAGCCATGACTATTGAGCCATTACTAAAGGTTACTTTGCCATCTATTGCTGATGATAAATTGTTAGATTCTGTTCTTTAACAATAGTATTTTTTTTAGTAAAAAAATAGTTATCTTTGTGTTGCTAATATATTGGCATAACTATTGCACAATTTTTGAACTAAAAATTTGAATTATGAAAAAGAATCTGTTGTACTCCGCTCTATCTCTGTTAATTCTTACAATCGGTTTCTATTCTTGTCAACCCGATAATACCAACAATGACCCTGCTCCAATTGTTGATCCTCGCGAGCAATTTGTGGGTTATTGGAACTGTACTGAACAAAGCAAAATTCATGGTACTGCTTCTTTTACTATAAATATCTATAAAGATTCAACAAACACAAGTTATATTCGACTTACTAATTTTTACCAGTTAGGACAAGATCAGGTAATTTCAGGATTAACAGCCGGTAACAATATTACTGTTAATGCGCAAACAATTTGTAGTTGTGTAATAAACGGGACTGGCAACCTACAAACATCTACTAAAATTAATTGGAATTATACTGTAAATGACCTTGCAGACATTGATACCTGCACAGCTGTTTTTACTAAGCAATAAATTTCTTATTTATATTTTGCTTCGCTCTGTTTTAAGCTTAAGTTTGTAATAACCTCTGCATAGATAGCACTTAATTCGCTGATGTTATACGAATAGTAATTAATGCTTTCTTTGAATATTTTTGGAGATACTTCGTGTTTTTTAATTAATGTTTTGTAGTTTTGAATAGTGTAATACATACCATTCTTCCCCTGTGATTGCTTAACTATAACTAAGGATTCGGCGAGTTGTAAATCAGTAATTATAAGAATCATTTTCTCTCTTGGAATCAACTCTTTGGGCTTTTCCATGGTTTGAGTGTTTTTCTTTTCATTATTACATGATAAAAAGAAAAAGCCCACCAGGAAGTATATTATAAATTTTTTCATTTTGAAAATTTCGTATGCAAATGTATATGAAAATAATTTATTGTCGCATTAAAATATATATCAATACGTCAACCATTTATCCTTGTGACCAGCATCACAATATCGTCGTTTATCATTTGCAAAACTTATTGCTTTTGTGAAAGATTTTTTTTGTAAGTTTGTTGTTGGTTTTATTAAATCATATATAAATGAACAATTTTGTTGAAATAAATTTTACCATCAACGGAGCTAAAATGACTAAAGAAATCAAACCATCACTGCTTTTAGTTGATTTTATTCGTGATGTATTAAAACTGAAAGGAACAAAATCGGGTTGCATGGAAGGAGAATGTGGCGCATGTACTGTTATTGTTGATGAAACTGCGATTAATTCATGCATGTATTTGGCTATAAATATAAACGGAAAAACTGTGAGAACCATTGAAGGCCTCGGAACGGATGAAAAACCATTGGATATTGTACAAGAGAAAATGATAGAGCATGGTGCTGTACAATGTGGATTTTGCACTTCAGGTGTTGTTCTTACAACAAAGGTCTTTAGCGAAAAATGTAAATCCGAAGGCAAAGTTCCAACTCGTGATGAAGTGAAGAAAAGCCTTGAAGGCCATTTGTGCCGTTGTACCGGTTACGTTAAAATAATTGATGCTGCGCACGCAGTTTATGAAAAATAATTCTGCAATATTTAAAGTATCAAAATGGCTAAACAATATAAAATAATTGGAAAATCAACACCAAAAATTGATGCTAAGGAACGTGCAACAGGTAAAGCTGTTTATGGTCACGACATTGAAATGCAGGGTATGCTTCATGGAATGATACTTAGGACAAAATATCCATGCGCAACTATTATTTCTATAGATACGTCTGCTGCTAAAGAACTAGATGGTGTTATGTGTGTTATTACTGCTGATGACGTAGATGTCAATCAGATTGGATATAAAAGAGATCATCCTATTTTAAAAAGTAATACTGTTAATTGCAATCGCGATGAAATTGCTGCTGTTGCAGCTACTACAAAGGAAATTGCCAAGAAAGCGCTATCCTTAATTAAAGTTGAATACAAAGTAAAACAAGGTGTGTATGATCCATTTGAGGCATTAAAAGAAGAGTCACCAAAAATTAATATTTTTTGTCAGGAAAAATTTGGCAATAAAAATATTGGCGAATCCTTTCATTATGAACACGGAAATCTCGACGAACAAAAGAAAAGAAGCAAAGTTATTATTTCCAAAAGGTATGAAACATCACGAGTAACACATTGTTGTATGGCTACTAGTAATATTACTGCCAGCTATTCTAAACTGGATGGAAGTCTTACTTTATGGGCATCAACACAAGTTCCGTTTTTATATCAACGAGATATGGCACATGCATTAAAAATGGAACCATCCAAAATAAGAGTTATACAACCCACTATTGGTGGTGGTTTTGGAAGTAAATTGGATATGCTCCCTTTTGAACCTATTTGTGCCTTGCTTTCAATAAAAACCGGGAAACCTGTACAGATTCTGTATGACCGTGAAGAAGAATTTGTGGCTTCTCCAACACGTCAACCAATGATCATAGATCTCACTACCGGTGCTGACGAAAAAGGGAAATTCACTTTTCGTGAAGTGAAAATTACGATGGATAATGGTGCATACACCTCATGGGGTTCAACAACACCATTTGTAATGATGCAAACGTATTCGTCCTTGTATCAGGTACCAGCTTGCTCGTTCGATGCTGAGGCAATATATACGAATAACCCATTTGCCGGTTCTTTCAGAGGATATGGAAACCCACAAGCAACATTTTCTGTTGAAACGAATATCGATTTAATGGCCAAGGAACTTGGTATGGCTAAAGATGAAATCAGATTATTAAATGCAAATTATAAGGGAGAAATAACAGGACAAGGATTGAACTTCAGAACTTGTGGCGCTATTCCTGCACTCGAAAAAGTTTTAGAAGAAAGTAAATATAAAACAAGAAAAAGAGAGCAACAAAATAGTAGATATAAAAAAGGAATTGGGCTTGCATCTATGTTACATGTTGGTGGTGGAGCAAAAATCTATCGCTCTGATGGGTGTGGTACACGTTTGAAGTTTGATCATTATGGCTTTCTGACAATTACAACAGGTTCCAACGAAATTGGGCAGGGCTCAGAAACAATACTTGCAATGATTGCTGCTGAAGAACTAGGTGTTCCGATGGAAAAAATTAAAGTTATCAATACCGATACTGATATTAAACCCTGGGATGTTGGTGTTCATGCCTCCAGAACAACGTTTGTTGCAGGAAATTCATTATTAGGTGCTATCCGACTTATAAAAGAAAAATTAAATAAACAAGCAGCAAAACTTTTATGTATCGAAAGTGTTGATTTTGATTATCAAAATGCTACAATGGTTTGCGGAGACAAAGAAATAAAAATTGACAAGGTTGTAAGAGAAATGCATTTTGGTTTGCCAAACGAATTGTGTGAAGTTGAATATTTTTATGAACCACCGAGCAGTTTTCAGGATAAAGAATTTAAAGGTGATGTATCAGGGAACTATGCTTTTGCTTCGCAAGCAATAGAGGTGGAAGTAGATACTCTTACTGGAAAAGTAAAAGTGTTAAACGTCTATGTGTCGCAGGATGTTGGCAGAGTCCTCAATCCAATGTCACTACAAGGTCAGATAGAAGGTGGATTGGCAACAGGAATTGGTTTTGCACTTACCGAAGAAATGATATACACTAACGGAGTACTTGTTAATCCTAGCTTCCATGGATATAAATTATTAACAAGTATGGATATGCCCAATGTGCATTTTTATCCGATTGAAACACATGATGAGGCAGGTCCATATGGGTCTAAAGGAGCAGGTGAAGCGCCCTTGATACCAACTGCTGCAGCTATTGCTAATGCGGTAGCCGATGCGATTGGAATTGAAATTTACTCGCTTCCCCTAACAGCCGAAAAAGTTCTTAAAGCTATAAAAAGAAACGAAATAAACTCACATGGAATTTGAAGTCATTAGCCCTAAAACAACTATCGAATTACTGACAGCTATGGATCAGTTACAGGATAAAAATCATAGATTTGGTGCTGGCTATACAGATTTGATTAATGATTTGAATAATAATCCTCCGCAGCATTTGACTGTTATTAATTTGGGACACTTGGAAGACGACAGTTTTAAATCCATTACAATAACTGATAAAGGAGTGCGAATTGGATCATTGGTTACTGCTGCGCAATTGTTGGAAAACAAAATTATTAAGAATATTTTTCCGGTATTATGGGAAGCGACGAACAGCGTTGCATCAGGACAAATAAGAGCATGTGCTACTATCGGTGGAAATATTTGTCAAGCTTCTCCATCAGGTGATATGTCTTGTGCTTTTGTGGCGCTCCAAGCAGTCTGCGAAATTGTAGATTCAAGCAATAATATACGTGAAGAAAAAATTACTGATTTTTTTCAAGGTGTTAAAAAAACATCTTTGAAGAAAAATGAAATAGTAAAAAGTGTTTTTATCCCTACTAATTTGTCTCAAAAAATAAAATCAGGATACCTTAAAGTGGGAGCAAGATTATCTATGGAAATTGCTGTTGCTTCTATTGCATATCATTTTCAATTGGATGAAAAAAATAATATTTCAAATGCAGGTTTTGCAATAGGCGCAGTTGCCCCAACTATTAAATTTGCTCATGATGCTTGCGATTTTCTGATTGGAAAATCGATCGATACATTTAATGAAAATGATACCAGTGAATTTGCATCCTTAGTTAAAAAATATGCCAAACCAATTTCTGATGTCAGAGCGAGTGCATGGTACAGAGAGGAAGTTCTAGTAAATTTATCAAAAACAATTTTCGAATGACAACAAAGACAACAGAAACACCATTGTTTGTAAATTTAAACTATGACAATGAAGTAATACGATTGGCGCAAAATGAAAACCCGCATGGAGCTTCTCCAAAGGTTTTGGAAGCAATTCAAAATAACATTAAAAGTATTTCGCTTTATCCGGATGTTATTTTAACAGAACTTAAAGAAAAGTTAGCAAAGAAAAATAACGTTACTCATGATGAAATTATTGTGGCTCCCGGTTCGTGTTCGTTAATTGATCAATTAATTGCACGTCTAGTAAAAAAAGGTGAGAATATTGTTATTCCAAAGCTTTCTTTCATCGCATATAAATTGTGCGCAAAAGTTCATAATCATGAATGCCGCGAAGCAAAAATGGAAAATTATCATGTAAGCTTAAACAATGTTTTAGCTTTAACGGATGAGAAGACAAAGTTGATTTTTCTGGCAAATCCTAATAATCCAACAGGAACATTTTTTTCGCAATCCGAAATTACCTCTTTTTTAGAAAAAATTTCACCAAAAACTATTGTTGTACTTGATGAAGCATATAATGAATATGTGACAGATAAAAACTTTCCTGCTTCATTAAACATATACAAGGAATACAAAAATGTAATTATCCTTCGTTCATTTTCCAAAATTTATGGTTTGGCTGGATTGCGTATTGGGTATGGAATTGCTCGAAAATCTTTTATTGATGATTTTGAAAGTAACCGAATTCCTTTTACTGTCAGTTCAATTGCTAATATTGCAGCATTGACCGCACTTGATGATGATGAGCATGTTCAACAAAGTGCAAAAAGAAATGCAAAAGAAAGAGACTTTCTAACGAATGGCCTTTCTTGCTTAGGTTATAAAGTGGTCCCATCGCAGAGCAATTTTGTTTTTCTTTATTTTGAAACAACGGAAGAAAGAAATAAAGTGTGTGAAATATTTTTAGAAAATCAAATTCTTGTAAGGAAAATGGATGCTTTTGGCGATGATAAAGCTCTGAGAATTAGCACTGGAAAATCAGCCGATAATAAAAAATTAGTTGATTGTTTATCTCCGGTTGCTGTGAATTAAAATAAATTTAATTGACATATTGTTGGACGAGAGCTGACGGATTGAAAAGGTAAATGTGTTTATTTCTTAAACAAGTACATTTTATTTTTTTTCGACGTTTCTCGTCAATACGGAAAACTTCACCTTTCGATGTTTTGAAAAGTGAAAGAATTGGCAAATCATCAACCAATACTTCGCTTGTTTTTTTAGAATTAAGATTGATTAAAGCTCTTGTCAAAGGCAGATCAGAATATAAAGTTGCCTTAGGATTTTTCATGTATTTTACTAAAGCCAATGCAATCTCTGGAGGAAAAATGTTTTGTTCGTTTGTAACACTTAACATCAATCCTTGAAACGCTAATTTCCATTCTTTACCATGGGCCAGAACTTTATGTCCATAAGTTTCATATACAACCAAATGTGCCAGCTCGTGAATAAATATGATTAAAAAGGCAAAAGGATTTAAATCGAAATTAATAGTTATTGTATGAATAACCGAACCTGATTTTGGTGGCATGTAATCCCCCAATTTAGATTCTCTGCTTTTAGTGATTCTGAAAAAAATTTGATATTTGATAATCCATTCATATACAATATCAACAGCTTTTGCAGGAAGATAGCGTAATAGAATTTGCCTGTGATCACTCATATATATTTATAAAACCGAGTGTTTTTTTTGATTAGCTATCTTGCTGAATGTAGGGCAATCAGGACATTTTTTTTTATGCTTAAAAATAAAGCAACCTGACAGCAAAATGGAAAGTGAAACAATTAAAAACAAATATTTGTTAACTTTATTCATATTGAAATTTATTGAAAAACGAAAATTCCCTTAAAATATTTTTAAATACTGAATATCAAAATTAATAATAAATTTTTAAAAAGTCCAAAGAATAAAAAAAATATTAATTATAAATACTATCATTAACAGGGTTTACAGATGCTATTTATTTTTTTCAGAAAAAAAACCTTGTCACATTCAGTTTTTTTTTCGTAATTAGCTCTTTAAATTAATATAATAATCAATAAAAAAGGAGAAAACATGGCAGAGCAAAAGAAATTTGTACCCTTTGTTTCAGCAGAAACGAACATGGCTGAGTTCACTATACGAGCCCTCATCATCGGTTTGGTGATGTCCGTGGTGTTAGGAGCAGCCAATGCATATTTGGGACTAAAAGCAGGTATGACAATAGCTGCAACCTATCCGGCAGCAGTAATTGGAATGGCAATCCTGAAAATTATGAAAGGAAGTATTCTTGAAGAAAACTTTGCACGTACCGTAGGTTCGATTGGTGAATCGGTTGCTGCTGGCGCAATCTTTACTTTACCTGCATTTTTTGTGTCCGGAATTTGGTCAGAATTTTACACACCAGGTCATTATTTTACTTCAACGGTGATATTAATTTCTGGGGGTATTTTAGGAATTATGTTTGTTGCTTTGCTTCGAAGGGTTATGACTCAAGATGCTGATCTTCCTTTTCCTGAATCTGTTGCCGCTGCTGAAATTCATAAAGCAGGTCGAAGTTCAGGTGGTGGATCTAAATTTCTTTTTGGTGCTATGATTGGTGGAGCTATAATAAAAGCATTAGGTGAATTCAAATTTTTTGCCTATACATGGGAAAAATTTATTAGTTTTTCATCGCAATTTATTACTGGTACTGGTAAAGCTATTACTGCCAAAGGCGGCCTTTTGCTGAGTTCTCCTGGTATTAGTCCTGCCTATATGGGAGTTGGTTATATCATAGGACCAAAATTAGCTTCATTAAATTTTAGTGGTGGAATGATTGCTTGGGGTTTATTAACTCCCATCATTTTATATTTCCTTGGACCTCATATTGATGTTGCTGCTTGGGCTGATTATCTGAGAGCACAGAATACTGCATTGACACCTGAAGCTGCTTTAGAAAAAGCAAGTGATCCTACTTTTCAAATATACTCTGTGTGGAGATTTATTGTTCGTCCAATTGCAATTGGCGGTATGTTGATGGGAGCAGGGTTTACTTTATTTAAAATGAGAAAAAGTTTAATTACCGGCATTTCTCGTTCAATCAGTGATGTAAAAAAAGCAGCAAGCGGAAAAGAAGTTATTTCTGATAGAACTGAAAAAGATATTAAGTTCACATACATTATTTTTGGTATTTTATTAGTCGCATTATCCACTTTTTGTATCACGTTCTTTTTGTTTGAAACCTCTGTGTTGGTTGCCTTTGTTGCTGCAACAGTCATGATTATTCTTGCATTCTTCTTTGCTGCAGTTTCCGGATATTTAGTGGGTATTATGGGTTCCAGTAATAATCCTATCAGTGGATTAACTTTAACAGCACTTGTAATAACAGCATTAATCATGGTTGGACTTGGCGTTACTGGTCGCGAAGGTGTTGCTGCTGTTTTAGGTGTTGCTGCCATCGTCTGTGTTTCGGCTGCTGTTGCAGGAGAAATGTTGCAGGATTTAAAAGCCGGTCATATTTTGGGAGGAACTCCATGGAGAATGCAAATAGGAGATATCATTGGAGTTATTGCTGCTGGTGCAGTTATGTTTGGAGTTTTGGTTTTCTTAAATCAAGGTGACATTAACTCAGGTGGTTCGGGCTTTGGCGGAAAAAATCTTCCTGCCCCACAAGCAAGTTTAATGGCTATGTTATCACAAGGAATTGTTGGTGGACAAATGGCTTGGCCTTTAATCATCGTTGGTATGTTAATGGGAGTTGGATTTATTATGATGCAAGTTAAAAGCCCGATGCTAGTAAGTGTTGGCATGTACTTGCCTTTGGAAACAACATTTGCAATCTTCCTGGGAGGAATAGTTAAAGGCATTGTAGATTATTTTAATGAAAGAAAAAAACATAACGAAGGGCAACGTATTCGAGTTGAAAATGTTGGAGTTTTGTTGGCTTCTGGATTAATTGCTGGTGAAGCATTGATGGGTTTAATTTTTGCAATTTTTGCAGTTTGGAATATTTTCCCAACTCCAATCTTTAGCGATCCTTCTTTCTTAGTTAGTATTGGCGTCTTGGTGGTAATTGCGTTTGTTTTAATTAATTTCCCAATTAAAAATGCCGGAAAACCTGATGAACCTGCCCCACCGAGTGCTAATTTCTAAACAATAGTTATTATAAAGAATGAAGTTTTACACACTTATACTTTATGTAAAATGACAGAAGTGAATTTTTTTCAACGAAGGAAGATTTTAACAAAATCGAACTATCTTGACGTTACTCCATTAACCAAATATGAACATGTATTTGTTGAGGAGTCTGGTTTGGTAAATGTTTTGATTCCTAAGTTTAAAAGCAATTTCTTTAAATCTTTTGTGCCTAGAAATAAATCTCAACACATTACTATTAATTTAGATGAATTTGGATCTGCAACCTGGTTGTTGATTGATGGAAAAACGAATGTTGGTGATATCTGCAAAGAATTAGAAATAAAATTTGGCGAAAGAATTCATCCTGTTGTTGAGCGAATTACTAAATACTTGACATTACTATACTCGAATAAACTAATCACATTTCAAGAAATATTAAAAAAGGAGAATTAAAAATGGCAAAAAAATTAAACGGGCTAAAACCTGCTTCATTATGGAATCATTTTGAAGAGTTATGCAAAATTCCTCATCCATCGAAACACGAAGAAGCAATCAGAAACTATGTTGTGAACTGGGCAAAAGGACTTGGTCTCGTAACCATCATTGATGAAGTCGGTAATGTTATTATTCGTAAACCGGCTTCACCGGGAATGGAAAACAGAAAAGGAATTGTTTTACAAGGTCACTTAGATATGGTACCTCAAAAAAACAATGATACTAACCATGATTTTGAAAAAGATCCAATTGTTCCTCGCATTGATGGCGAATGGGTAAAAGCTACAGGCACCACATTGGGAGCAGATAATGGTATTGGTGTTTCAGCTACAATGGCAGTTTTGGAAGCAAAAGATTTAGTTCACGGACAGGTGGAGGCGCTTTTTACAATTGATGAAGAAACAGGAATGACAGGTGCTTTCGGATTAAAATCAGGATTGTTAACCGGTGATATTTTAATGAATCTTGACTCTGAAGACGAAGGCGAATTGTATGTTGGTTGTGCTGGTGGGACAAATGGTAATTATACATTTCATTATACTGAAGAAGCTGTTCCTGCCGAAACTGAATCATTCAAACTGACTGTTAAAGGACTAAAAGGAGGTCACTCCGGTGTTGATATTGCTCTCGAAAGAGGAAACTCAAATAAAATGATCAATCGTATTTTATGGCATTCCTTCAAGAATTTTGGTTTATCACTTTCAGTTATTGATGGGGGTAGTTTGCGTAATGCAATCCCTCGTGAGTCGTATGCAGTGATTTGCATTCCAACTAAATTTGTTCAGGATTTTAAAAATTTCGTGAATGAATTTACTGCAACAGTTATTAAAGAGTACAAAGGTGTCGAAACCGATATAGCTATCGTTTTAGAATCAACTGCAAAACCTGCATTTGTAATAAATAAAGAAACAACTGCTAATCTTTTGAGTGCAATTTATGCAACACCCAATGGTGTTATACGCGATAGTCAGGATATGAAGGGTTTGGTTGAAACATCTACTAATCTTGCAATCGTGAAATCAGAAAACAAAACAATTGAAGTAAAATGTTTGTTAAGAAGTTCAGTTGATTCCGCTAAAGATGACTTGGAAAATATGATGGCTTCGGTTTATTCATTAGCTAAAGCTGATGTAATGTTTGATGGACAATACCCGGGCTGGAAACCAAATATGGATTCGGCTATATTAAAAGAAATGTTAGCAGCTTACGAAAAACAATTTGGAAACAAACCAAAAATTGCCGCTATTCATGCCGGTTTAGAGTGTGGGCTTTTAGGTGGTGTTTATAAACATTGGGATATGATTTCGTTTGGACCAACCATTCGTTTTCCCCATTCCCCAGACGAAAAAGTAAACATTGCTTCAGTTGAAAAGTTTTGGGCATTCTTAATCGAAACTTTGAAAAACGCACCAGCAAAGTAGTTGAAAGTTCTTAACGTAGAAAGTAAAAGTATTAAGCACTAGGCAAATATTGGGCTGCATGATAAACAGTCTAACAAACCCTAAAAGAGTTCTGAACTCTTTCAGGGTTTATTAGTTACTTATAACGTGCATATAGGTATTGCAGTTGCTCATTCCACTTTTTATCAAGGTAGTTCAGAATTTTACTGAGGTTGTTCTATTTATGGGGAAAGCCGTTCAGGTTTTTACTTTAGTCGTCCAGGTTTTACCGAAGATCGTTTTTTCCTACCCTGAAAGGGTAAAATACGTAGTAACGCAGGGCATTGCCCTGCGTTACTACGTATAGTGTTAAAGAAGCCCTGAAAGGGCGAAAGAACTAATCCCAAACATATCTTTCGTCATAATCCACCATGTATTCTTCTAAAAAGGCACGATATTCCTCCTGAAAAGGTTTTTTATTGTGATGTTCAAACTGTTTTGAAATATAATCAGATACAATATTGATTTGTGAAGGATTAACGGAGAATGCACCATATCCATCCTGCCAATGAAATTCGGCAAATTCTTTTCCCTGCGTTTTTATCCATTTTGAGGTTCCAGTTTTAAGTTGCTTTAATAAATCTATCAAGGCAATTTTTTTCGATAATAAACACAGGATGTGTATGTGATCTAGAAAACCTCCAATTTTTACTGGAGTACATTCCAAATTATTACAGATACCGCCAAAGTAGGAATATAAATCGGGTTGAACTTTGGGTACTAAAATTCTTGAACGATGTTTAGTACTAAACACGATATGTACGTAGATTTTAGCTAGTGATTGTGACATGATTTTGTTTTGTATTACGCCCTTACAGGGCTTAGTTTTATCTATGCTTTTTTCTAACGCAGAGTAGCACCCTGCGTTAATTAATGCTTTGCCCTTACAGGGCAGAACAAAAATAGAATAAAAACATCAATTTCTTAAAAGTGCCTTTCTTATTAAGATTTTGGTCATAAAATAATCGAGATGTTTTTTTTATTATTCAAACCTCACCTCCTGCATTCCACATTCTATCAGTTTACCAGAAGGTATTTCTAAAACAAGCTTTCCGATGTTTGTGATTCCAATTATTTTGGCTTGTTGTAATTTGCCAAAAAGAGTGTAATTGTGAAATTCTTCCAAGCGGTATAATGATTTTAAATATAATTTATTTATTTCATCAAAGTGACTGTCTTCTAACATTTGATAATAGTTGATTATACATTTTATTACCTCGTGCAAACAGCTTTCAAGATTAAATGTTTTGTCTGTGATGTTCAATAATGATATGGGATTGGGTGCATCACTTACGAATACTTCCTGATTGATGTTGATACCAATGCCTACAATCGCATTACCTATTTTAGAATCCGCAATTATATTTTCGATTAGGAGGCCGGCTATTTTTTTATTCTTTACATAAATATCATTAGGCCATTTTATTTTGACATCATAATTTGTTGGAATTTGAGTTTGAATAAACTCAACAACCGCTAATGAAATAATCTCATTTAGTAAAAATTGTTTTTCAATTGGGAGGAAGTGTGGTTTTAAGAGAATGCTAAATGTTAAATTTTTTCCGGCTTCGCTTTCCCAGTATTTTCCAGTCTGACCTTTCCCGCTGAATTGTTCAGTAGCAATAACAATAGTTCCTTCGGAAGCAGAGGAAAGAAAGCTGTTTTCGTTCATGTAGCGATTCGTAGAGTCAACACTGTTGATGTGGATGATAGTTGGTGTAAACATTTGTTGTTCTATATTCAAATACTATTATTTGCAAAGATAGCAATGCATAATACATTCTGTTTTACAAAGAAAATAATAATTCTTCAACTTTGTTTATTTGTAATTCAAAACAAACTTTTCTGTATTAAATTAATACAGTCATTTCTATTTCAAAATGAGAATGTTATATTTTTAATTAGGGTTGTTAAAATTAAATGATTGGAGCTAAATTTTGCGTACCTTTGCAAAATATTTATTTCGCGAAAAAAGATGGCAAAAAAAATTCTGAAGAAAACGTCAAAACAATTATCAGATATCATCATAAAAGGGATACAGGAAAAAAAAGGAAACGATATTGTTAGCATTAATCTAAAAAAAATTTCCGGTTCTGTTTCGGATTATTTTGTAGTATGTCATGGTTCTTCAAATACGCATGTGCAATCTATTGCACGGTCGGTTGATGAAACAGTCAAGAAAACTATTGGACTAGATCCCGTTCATACCGAAGGTTTACAAAATGCCGAATGGGTGTTGCTTGATTATTTTGATGTAGTGGTGCATGTATTTATCAAAGATTCTCGAGACTTTTTTCAGTTGGAAAAATTATGGGCAGATGCAGAAATAAAAAATATAACTTCGGAGAATTAATTTTAAACTTAAATTAAAAAGATTTAGCTGATGACAGAAGATCAAAAAAATAACAAAGGTAAAAAGTTGCCAATTCCTAAAAAACCGAAATTCAATTTCAACTTTTATTGGATATACGGCATCATAGCGCTATTATTTATTGCGATACAATTTTTTAATTGGAATGGATCAACAGAAGAGGTGAATTGGCAACAGTTTGAAAAGGACATGTTATCAAATCATGATGTTGAAAAAATCATTTTAGTAAATAAAGAATTTGCCGAAATTTATATTAAAAAAGATCGTTTAACTCAAGATCGCTACAAAAAATATATTGACAAAGGTATGAGCACTTCTGGGAGTAGTCCTCAATTTACTATGCAGGTAAATGCTGAAAACTTCGAGCAAAAAATAGAAGATGCGCAAATTAATATTTTCAAAAGAGATACCATTGGAAAAACCGTTGATGAAAAGTCAAAAATGGTTGAAAAATACAATCAGGAAAAAATTAATGTTATCATTGACAAGCGAAAAGACTGGAGTGGTGATATATTAAGTTGGATAATTCCGATTGGTTTGTTGATTGTATTTTGGATTTTTATTATGCGCAGGATGAGTGGTGGAGGAGGCGGTGGTCAGATATTTAATATTGGCAAAGCCAAAGCACAATTATTTGATAAAGATACCAGCGTAAATATTAATTTTAATGATGTAGCGGGGCTCGAGGAAGCGAAAGTGGAAATAATGGAAATTGTAGATTTCCTTAAGAACCCAAAAAAATATACCGAACTAGGAGGAAAGATCCCTAAAGGAGCCTTGCTTGTTGGACCTCCTGGTACCGGAAAAACCTTACTGGCTAAGGCAGTTGCTGGAGAAGCAAAAGTTCCATTTTTTTCATTATCCGGTTCTGACTTTGTTGAAATGTTTGTAGGTGTTGGCGCATCACGCGTTCGCGATTTATTTAAACAAGCAAAAGAAAAAGCTCCCTGTATTATTTTTATTGATGAGATAGATGCCATTGGTCGTGCTCGTGGGCGCAATGCGTTAACAGGAGCTAACGATGAACGTGAAAATACATTGAACCAATTACTCACTGAGATGGATGGTTTTGGAACTAATCTTGGAGTAATCATTCTTGCAGCAACAAACAGAGCAGATATCCTTGATCGTGCGCTGATGCGTGCCGGAAGATTCGACAGACAAATACATCTTGAACTGCCTGATTTGGAGGAACGCAAAGCAATTTTTAAAGTTCACATCAAACCTTTGAAATTGGATCTTAAAGTTGATACTGATTTTCTTGCAAAACAAACACCCGGTTTTTCCGGTGCTGACATTGCAAATGTTTGTAATGAATCGGCCTTGATTGCTGCACGCAAATCAAAAAAAATGATTGAAGCCCAGGATTTTCTTGATGCTATTGACCGAATAATTGGTGGACTTGAAAAGCGTAGCAAAATAATTTCAGCTGATGAGAAAAAAGTGATTGCTTTCCATGAAGCAGGCCATGCTTCTATTAGTTGGCTACTCGAGCATGCAAGTCCACTGGTAAAAGTTACGATTGTCCCTAGAGGAAAGGCATTAGGCGCAGCATGGTACCTCCCGGAAGAAAGACAAATTACGACAACAGAACAGTTGTATGATGAGTTAACAGCAACACTTGGTGGCAGAGCATCTGAAGAAGTAGTGTTTGGTAAAATCTCAACCGGTGCATTGAATGATTTAGAGCGTGTTACAAAACAAGCTTATGCGATGGTAGTGTTCTATGGCTTGAATGAAAAAATAGGCAACCTGAGCTTTTACGATTCTACAGGCTCGCAGGAATATTCTTTTAATAAACCTTTCAGTGAAAAAACCGCACAAACAATTGATGAGGAAATTAGTAAATTGGTAGAGAAAGCATATGACCGTGCCAAAATATTGTTGAAAAAAAATATCATAAACCTAGAAAAACTTGCAGCAGTTTTATTAGAAAAAGAAGTAATTTTCCGCGAAGATCTTGTAGAAATTTTTGGGAAAAGACCCTTTGATGAACATAAAATTGAAACAACTCAACCAATGGCCCCAGTCAATACATTAGAGCAATTGGTAAATGAGAAATCAGAAAAGATTGCTGATGATACGGATTTGGTAAAAGAAGATAACACGAAAAAAAATTCGGATTTAGTTTAGAAAAACAGACCATTGCTTATGGACGAAAGTACATCAAAAGAAAAAGTGCTTAAGAAAATACGAAATGCACTGATCACTAAAACAGATAAACCATATCCTGATATCGATAATGATTCCTCAGTTTATTTAGATATTTCTAATGATGAGTTAGACATACGATTTGCAGAAGAGTTTTCGAAAGTATCCGGAAAGTTTATTTATAATGAAAATCATCAAGAACTTGTTAATAATCTAAAAATCCTTTGCAAAGAAAATAACTGGACGACTATTTTTTGTCTCGAAAATAAAATTAAGGAATTGCTTACTGCCGGTGGAATTGAATATACCGATCAGGATAATGATTTAGCAGAGATTCAGGTTGGATTAACTTTTTGTGAATTTTTAATAGCACGATTAGGAAGTGTGATGGTTTCTGCCAAACAAGCTTCGGGCAGAAGATTACCAGCATATTCTCCTGTACACATTGTCATTGCTTATTCATCGCAGCTAGTTCCTGATATTAAACAAGCTCTTTCAGGGATGAAAGAAAAATATGGTAATAAGCTCCCGTCATTAATTTCCTTGCTAACAGGACCTAGCAGAACAGCTGATATCGAAAAAACACTGGTTGTTGGTGTTCACGGACCTAAAGAAATTTATGTTTTGTTAGTTGACGACTCAATTCAAAAAATCTAATGGAAGCCAATTGGGTTGTCATTTATAAATCATCTCAACTTCATAAGGCAGAACTTGTAAAAGCGGTTTTAGAGGATAATGAAATTACTGCTGTGATAATAGATAAACAAGATTCTTCGTATTTTTTTGGCGAAATAGAATTATATGTTGCTGCTGAGTTTGTTATTCAGGCAAAACACATTATCAGTAAAAATAATCTATGAACAATTTTACTCAACGTACGCTGACGGGTACTATTTATGTAGTTGTGGTAATTGGCAGTATGCTGGTTCATCCTCTTTTGTTTGCTTCGGTCATGCTTGTTGTTAGCGGTTTTGCTAACAAGGAGGTTTATAAATTATTCAATACTGATTTCTCAAAAACGAATGAAATAATTGGAATAATAATATCATCAGCGGTTTACATATGTTGTACTTCTGTTTTTTTCCATATTCTATCTCCCTTTGCAATTGTTTTTCTTGTTCTGATTTTGTTTTCACTATTTGTTTATCAATTATTTTGTAAAAACGAACACCCTGTGGAGGAAGCATCTAAAATTATTTTCGGAATAATTTACATTACCATTCCGTTAGCTATGCTGAGCTTGCTTTTTGAATACTCCATGAACTCCGGATTTTTTAATTATCAAATTTTAATGGGCTATTTTATTATATTATGGGCAAACGATACTTTTGCATACCTTACAGGAAAGTTAATTGGTAAACACAAATTGTTCGAACGTGTTTCGCCTAAAAAAACATGGGAAGGGAGCATTGGTGGATTTGTTTTCAGTATGTTGTGTGCGTATATTCTTTCAATATTTTTTGTGAGTATTCAGCTGAATCAGTGGTTAGGTATTGCATCAATTATAGTTGTCATGGGGTCTTTGGGCGATTTGTTTGAATCGTTATTGAAAAGAAAAGCGGGGGTAAAGGATTCAGGAAATGTTCTGCCTGGGCATGGTGGGATGCTCGATCGATTTGATAGCGTTTTTTTCTCTGCTCCATTTGTTTGTTTTTTTCTAATTATTTATTCGTTAATGAACTAAAATGAAGATTCATAAAGAAGGATTTGCCTCTATTGTAATAGCTTTTTTTGTTTGTGCTATATTAACAGCAACTTTGATATTGATTATTCCAGAGCAAACTATTTTTCATTTTTTTGCCTATGTCCTGTTTTTGGATTTGTTTTTTATTGTGGTATTTTTTTTTCGGATTCCAAAGCGAACGTTCTTGCTTAACGAAAATCATGTTTTGGCTCCTGCAGATGGTACTATTGTCGCAATTGAAGAGATTGATGAGCAAGAGTATTTTAATGAAAAACGCATTCAGGTCTCTATATTTATGTCACCATTAAATGTCCATGTAAACAGATATCCTGTTGATGGAGTTGTTAAAAAAGTAAATTATGAATCCGGAAAATATTTGGTTGCGTTTCATCCAAAATCGTCAACACATAATGAACGAACTTCGGTGGTTATTGAAACTCCTCTACGACATCAGATTTTAGTCAGACAAATTGCTGGTATGCTTGCACGTAGAATCGTTTGCTATTCTAATGAGAACGCAGAGATTAAGCAAGGAGATGAGCTTGGCTTTATTAAATTTGGTTCTCGGGTTGATCTGATGCTGCCATTAAGCTTTAAAATAGCAGTTAGTCTAAATCAGAAGGTACAAGGTGGAATTACAACTATTGCATCCATCCAATAAATGAAGTCTTAACATTTCATTAACAAATTTTATGAGCCCTCGTTAAAAAGTATTCGTATCTTTGCTTCATAAAATTTAATAATCACTCATTAAACATTAATAAAATTATGAAAAAATTTGCAACTATTCTTAGCGCAATAGCATTGGTTGGCTTCATTAATCTATCAAGTGCAAAAGCACAATCAACCGAGGTTAAATCTACTACTCCAACTATTACAACTTCCGGATGCAATCATCCTTGTAATGCTGAAAAATCAAAATGTAGTTCATCAAATACAACATGTAAAGACAATGGTACAAAATGTTCTACTACAGAAAAAGCAAATTGCTCTAAAAGCAAATCATGCAAAAAAGGCAAATCAAATTGTGCATCTACCACTACAACAAAAGCTAATTGTTGCGCAACCAAAAGTGATGTAAAAAATCCGGTACCGCAAAATAAGTAACACCGAATAAATTTTTATTAAAAGCCCTGAAAAGGGCTTTTTTTATAAGATTTTTTTTAGTTCAATTAATGAAAAAACTTCAAAAGTTATTTCTTCGTTGTGTTTGATTGCTTCAAAGTTTACAAACACTTGGTCTATTCCTGCAGCTCTAGCTCCCAAAATGTCCACCTCCAAATCATCGCCTATCATTAAGCAATCACATTCCACTGAATTTATATTAGAAACACAATGATGAAAAATTTTTGTGTCCGGTTTTTTATACCCAACTTCTTCTGATATAAATAACTTAGTAAAATAGTTATCGATTCCACTTAAAGATAATTTTCGATGTTGAATTTCTGCAAACCCGTTCGTAATAATGTGTAGCGAGTATTTTGATTTTAAATAAGCTAATATTTCAAAAGTATTTGGAAATAAATGCGTTTTTAAAGGACTTCTCAAAACATATTCTTCCGAAATTTCTCGTGCTAATTTTTTTTGGTCAACCTTGAAATCCATGAGCGTGCTGTTAAACCGTTCAATGCTTAAAAACTCTTTAGAAATCTTACCATTTCTGTAATCTTCCCAAAGGCGATTATTATTTTTGATATAGACGCTATGAAAGTTTTCGAAAGTAGCATTTGTATATGTATTTATACTATGTTCATTATAGAGTTCACTCAGCAGTTCTTTAGAGTTTCTTTCAAAATCCCAAAGTGTTTTATCTAAATCAAAAAAAATATGTTTATAGACTTTCATTTTTAATTATTGTGTTTGTGAAAGTAAACATAATTCAAATACTAGAACTAATTCCAAATATTGTGCAGCTTAGTATTTATTTGTAAAATGAATTTTTTTAATAAAGTACAGGATAATTCTTGGTTTTTCAATACCAATATTTTTTTAAATTTGTTGCAGAATAATTTTTAACTTTGGTATATGATTGTAGATATATTTATTCCTTGTTTTATTGATCAGATATTTCCGGAAACGGGCTTCAATATGGTTAAGGTGTTGGAAAAGCTTGATGTGGAAGTGAATTACAATCCAAACCAAACCTGCTGCGGTCAATTTTCTTTTAATACCGGCTTTTGGGATGATGCTAAAAAAATTGGTTCAAAATTTATTAATGATTTTTCGAACGATCGGTACATTGTGGCTCCATCAGCTTCATGCATAGGATATATAAAAAATTATTATCCGGAATTATTTCATAACACTGGCTTTCATCTTGAGAACAAGCAATTGCAAAAAAACATCATAGAGTTTACTGATTTTGTTGTAAACGTATTGCATATTGAAGATGTAGGTTCTACTTTTTCAGGAATTATCACTTATCATGATGCCTGTGCTGCCATACGTGAGTATGGTTTAAAAGATGAGCCCCGAAAATTGTTAAGAGAAGTTAAGGGTTTGGAATTACGCGAAATGAAAGAAAACGATGTGTGTTGCGGATTTGGCGGCACTTTCTCAATAAAAAACGAACCTGTTTCAGTTGCAATGGCTCAACAAAAAGTGCAAAATGCCATGGAAACAGGTGCCGAATTTATTGTTTCTACTGAAGCTTCTTGTCTGATGCATTTGGATGGGTATATCAAACGAAAACACCTACCAATAAAAGTAATGCATATAGCCGATGTATTATCGACAGGACTTAAATTATAATTTTTTATTAGTAATTTCCCGTATTTTACATTTATGCTTATAAAATTTATATACATTAAGTTTGGTTTTAACAAAACAAACATTATATTTGGTGCAGATTATTTCTGTAACTTAAAAAAGTGGTTATGAAAACAATATTCAAAACTATTAGCTTAGTCTCTTTTTTTATTTTAATGGGACTTAATAATGGAATATTTGCTCAGTTAAATGTAACAACAGGTCTTACACCTACACAGTATGTACAAAATGTTCTAGTAGGTGGAGGAGTTACCGTTTCTAATGTTACGTTTCAAGGAACTGTTCATTCTATTGGAGAATTTACCAATGGCAATACTACTAATTTAGGCCTCAATGAAGGACTTATTTTGTCGAGTGGAGTCGTAGATGGTTTTAGTGGACAACCACTCATTGGTTCTCCTGCAAGTAGTTTTGTAAGTTCTACCCTTGGAAGCGGCAGTGACCCACAGCTTGCAGCACTCATTCCGGGCTATACTATTTATGATGCTACCGTTGTACAGTTCGATTTTAATCCCTTGGGTGACACCATTAAATTTAATTATGTTTTTGGATCAGAGGAGTATCCTGAATGGGTTGGCTCTAGTTTTAATGATGTTTTTGGATTTTTTGTTACGGGTCCAAACCCTTCAGGTGGAAACTACACGAATTATAATATTGCAATTATTCCGGGTACAGCTTTGCCTGTTACGATCGATAATGTAAATAGCGGATCATGGTCAACTTATTATGTAGATAATCAAGGTTTGGGCGGAGCTACCATTGTTTATGACGGATTCACTACTGTACTTACAGCTTGGTGTTTAGTTACACCTTGCGTTCCATATCATATAAAAATTGCAGTAGGAGATGCGGGTGATCAAGCTTATGATTCCGGGGTGTTTTTAGAAAAAAACAGTTTCTCAACTAATGGAATTGAAGTTGGCTCAGAAGTAACCTCTCCAAATATTGATTCTATTGCAGTTGAGGGATGTAATAACACTATTATCAGTTTTATATTACCACAAAATACTCCAGATTCTCTAATCATACATTACACCATTTCGGGTACTGCCACCAATGGTACTGATTATCTGTGGATACCTGACAGCTTGGTTTTTGCACCGGGGACTGATTCAACAGGTATTGAAATTGTGCCTATTGCTGATGGTATTACAGAAGGAATGGAAGACATCACTTTTACTTTTCAAATTTCTATTTGCGGAGGATTTTTGTCTTACACTGTTTTTATAGGAGATAATACCCCTATCATTGCAAACTGTGTTGCAGATACATCCATTTGTTTGGGCTCCCAGGCGAACCTCTCGGTCTCAAGTACAGGAGGGCTTTTCGATTATCTTTATCAGTGGAATCCTGGTGCCGGAACGGATTCCTCAGCCATTGTCAGCCCAACAACATCTACCACTTATGTTGTAACTGTTTCGGATCTTTGTAGTAATGTTGCCGTTGACAGCGTTCATGTAAACGTCTTCAATATTGCAACCTTAACTGGGTCAACTAATCCTCTTTGTTCATACAGTAGTGATGGCTCTGTTTCCGTTACACCCACAGGCGGTATATCGCCCTATACTTATAGCTGGAGTAGCGGTCAATCTTCGTCTTCAGTAAATGGATTGCCCAGTGGAAGTTATATCTATACGATTACCGACTCCATTGGTTGTCAGGCAATAGATACTATTACTATTACCGCTCCCGATTCACTTATTGCCACAATTACCGATACCACTCATGTTTTGTGTTTCAATGGAACTACAGGATCCGCTACTGCAACCGTTATCGGAGGTTCTCCTACTTATACCTATCTATGGAGTCCAAGTGGAGGAAATGGATCTATTGGAACTAATCTTGGAGCTGGAACATACATTGTTAGTGTTACAGACAATCATGGATGTATTTCGTTGGACACAGTTATCATTATGCAACCTGCTGAATTAATAGCGGTTCTTAGTCCTGTTAACGCAAATTGCTCCTATAGTTGTAATGGATCTATTGATGATACCATTAATGGCGGTGTAACACCATACACTTATAATTGGAGTACCTCTCCACCTCAAAACACACAGTCAGCAACAAATCTTTGCGATGGAGATTATACTGTAACTATTACGGATGCGAATGGTTGCCTTAAAACGCTCACTGCAACAGTTGGTATAAATACAATAATCAGTTCAACCTTCACAGCAGATGCTGTTTGGGGCGTTATTCCGTTTACCGTTAATTTGACTTATGGTGGTTCAGGGGCAAATTCATACTTATGGAATTTTGGTGATGGAACAACCAGTAGTGATCAAAATCCATCTCATACTTATACGACACCAGGTGATTACACAATCACACTAGTGGTAAATAGTGATTCACCAGATTACTGTGTCGACTCAACCAGTCTTACTGTGAAAGTCGAAATCCCTTCATTTATTGATGTTCCCAATGTCTTTACACCTAATGGCGATGGTTTTAATGATAACTTCACTATAAAACAACAAGGATTAGATGTGTTGGAAGTTACTATTTTTAATCGTTGGGGAAAACAAGTGTACAAGTGGACTACTGTCGATGGCAAATGGGATGGAAAAGGGAAAAATGGAAGTTTGGAGGCAGATGGTGTTTATTTCTGGGTATTATACGCTAAAGGTTTAGATAAAGTGGAGTATAATCAAAAAGGTACTATAACATTAATCAGATAAAATTCTGAAATCAACAATACTTTATATGAAGAGACTTGTATTAATTTTAACTTTAACACTCTTCTTCCACTTTATTGGTTCTGCCCAATTGAACGTTAATTCTGGTATGACACCTACTCAATTAGTACAAAATGTATTGGTGGGCACGGGCGTAACAGTTAGCAATGTAACATTTACAGGGGGCGTTAACGCGCTCGGAAATTTTAGTAATGGCAACACTACTAATCTCGGTTTAAATAATGGCGTTGTAATGTGTACCGGTTCTATTTTTGATATACCTCAAGCAGTATCAAATTTTGCTTCCATTGATCTTGGTTTGCCCGGTGACGCAGATTTGGATGCTTTAACTTCAAACAGTTCTTATGATGCCGCGGTTCTTGCCTTTGATTTTGTTCCAATTTCTGATACTATAAAATTTCGATACGTTTTTGGATCAGAAGAGTACCCTGAGTTTGTTGGATCCACTTATAATGATGTTTTTGGATTTATAGTTAATGGTCCAAATCCATCGGGGGGTAATTATGTGAACAGAAATATTGCATTAATACCAGGCACTGCCTTACCGGTAACCATCAATAATGTAAATGCAGGATCTTATTCGACTTATTTTGTAGACAATCAGGGCTTAGGTGGAACAACCATTGTTTACGATGGATTTACAACAGTCCTTACAGCATGGCTTAAAGTTACTCCTTGTCAACAATATCATATAAAAATGGCTGTTGGAGATATCGGTGATGGCATATATGATTCAGGAGTGTTTCTTGAGGCAAACAGCTTTACTTCTAATTCAACATCCGTTCAAACTACTTATACAAATCCTTCTGTCTCGACCTCTACTGCGGTCGAAGGGTGCAACAATGCTACTGTTACATTTAATTTAGGCGCGCCTGCTGCTGTTCCCACCACTATTTCGTGGACAATAGGAGGGACGGCTACGAACGGAGTTGATTACACATTAATACCTACTAGTGTTACTATTCCTATTGGTTTAAGTTCGGGCTCCATAATTATTGATGCATTATTAGATGGATTAACTGAAGGAACAGAAACTGTAATTCTTACTGTTCAAGCACTAATTTGCGGTCAGCCGGTTATTGTTACGGTTCCAATTGCTGACAATTCACCATTAACTGCTGTATGTAGTCCCGATGTGACTATCTGCGCAGGAAGTACAACCATCAGTGTAACACCATCGGGAGGTTATGGAACTATTGCGTACAACTGGAACAATGGTGCAGGAACAAATAGCAGTGCATCTGTTTCGCCGGTTGTTACTACGAATTATGTTGTAACCGTATCCGATTTATGTGGTTCAACGGCCACTGACAATGTTACGGTAAACTTTGGAACTCTAACAACAAATGCAGGGAATGATGTTACAATTTGCAATGGACAAACGGTTGCATTGACTGCAACCAATGGGGGTACTTATGCTTGGAGTAATGGAGGAAATACCGCCACTATCAATGTTTCTCCCGCAACAACTTCAACATATATTGTTACCATTACCTCTAATGGATGCACGGCAACCGATGATGTGGTGGTTAATGTCAATCAAAATCCGGTTCCAACAACCACTTCTGTTGATGCTACATGCAGTGTTAATAATGGATCAGCAACGGTTAATCCATCCGGTCTCACATACAATTGGAGCAATGGGCAGAATACTCAGACAATCTCAAATTTGATAGCCGGAAATTATACGGTTACTGTAACAGATGGCAATGGATGTTCGGCAACAACCAATGCCATTGTAAACAGTACTTTTGATATCGTTTTATCCATGAGTATGACCGAAGAAATATGTGGTCATGGCGACGGAACAGCAAGCGTTTCGGCTAGCGGTGGAATGGGAACCGGTACGTATAATTATACATGGAGTAGCGGACAATCTACCAGCACTATTACTAATATATCTGCAGGAACCTATACAGTTACTGTTGACGATGGCATTTGCACAAAGGTTGGAAGCATTACTGTTATTAATAATCCGGGTCCAGTTGCTGATTTTAATGTAGCTCCGTCAGTGATGTCCATTGAACAAGCCATTTGCACATTCACTGATAACTCAATAGGAGGGCCGGTTCTATGGTCATGGAACTTTGGTGATGGTACCAGTGGCTCAGGGAGTAATGTTGTTCATACTTACACTTATGTTGGATCCTTTATTGTAACATTATACGTGACTGATGCAAATGGTTGTATTGACAGCATCCAAAAGGTTGTTGAAGTAAAAGATATTTTTACCGTTTACATACCAAACACATTTACACCCAATGGAGATGGCAACAACGACTTTTTTGCACCCACCGGTGTTAACATTGACCTTAATAATTTCGCCATGTATATTTTTGATCGTTGGGGTAAAATGATATACAAAACCTTTGATTTGAGTAAACCTTGGAATGGCCGTGTAAACAATAAAAAAGGCGATGTTAATGCAGTGTTGGGAGTTTACACCTATCGGATTTTACTCAAGGAAAAAGAGGGTGTAAAGCATGAATATTTTGGTAAGATAACGGTCTTGCCGTAGACTTGTATTTTCTGATAGAGGTTGGTTTTTATTCAAAAAGTTTTTCAATATTAAATAGAAAAATATTGGGTAAATTTTTTATAAAGATTTTGTAAAAAATAAGAAAACTAGTAAAAATCAAATTCCAAGTGATAGGTAATGTTCAAAATTGAACATATAAAAATAGTTGTATTATAGCAACGGCAGCAATTTGACGAACCATTGCTCACTAAATAAGATAATTTTATTGATGGTAAAAGTTGAAGGTGCTTTTTGTTTGGTTGTTGATGGTTATTGGGAATTATTCCATCGAATTACGAAGCACAGCGAAATGCGAACTTTGTAGGAACATACGAATAGTGCACTTAAAGTTTTTTAATAACAGGATGAAAAGTTT